>Ga0307474_10000476_pt1 | contig 28703 bp, 34 predicted proteins | sample atmos_gasesECM1C_2_FD_203312 | JGI IMG/M metagenome (GOLD analysis project Ga0307474, IMG submission 203312) | Hardwood forest soil microbial communities from Morgan-Monroe State Forest, Indiana, United States - atmos_gasesECM1C_05 | ecosystem: Environmental > Terrestrial > Soil > Temperate... | reverse complement strand
ATCAAATCCAGTACCTCGAAGCCGTCCAATTTCGGCATCTGAATATCCAGAAATAAAAGATCCGGCCGCAATTCGTTCGCCGCCTTCACCGCTTCGAGGCCATTGGCGCATTCGGCTACCACCTGCACGTCGGAATGCAGCTCCAAATATTCCCGGATGAGGGCACGTGCGGGTGCTTCGTCGTCGACAATGACGACGGTGAGTGTCTTAGGCGGTGGCATTTGCGGGCATCCCCTCCGGGGCTTCAAATGGCAAGCTGAGCTTTGCGGTAAACTCACCCCGCTCCTCGAGGGTCTCTAGCTGGCCTGCGAGGCCAAACTGCGATTGAAGGCGCTGGCGCACCAAAGAAAGACCCAAACCGGCGCGTTTGTTGCGCGGACGATCCGGATCGCAAGGATTGCTCACCGACACCACCAGCATCGAATGCTCTCGTAGCGCCCTAATCGTGACCGTACCGCCCTCGAGCAAGTGGGCAATACCGTGCAGGACCGCGTTTTCTGCCAGCGGCTGGAGGATCAGCGCGGGCACCTTGGCGCTTAAGGCGTACGGATTGGTCTCCTTGCACACATTGAGTCTGGCGCCGAGTCGTACCTGCTCGATGGAGAGGTATCTCTCCACGATATTTAGCTCCTCTTGCAACGAGATTCTCTGCGCTGCCCCGAGCCGCAGGGTGTCACGCAGAAATTCCGCGAGCTGCAGACACATTTTGCGCGCACCTGACGGATCGCGGCCGGTTAGCGAACTGATCGAGTTCAAGCTATTGAAGAGAAAGTGCGGATCCAGCTGCGCACGCAATGCCTCGAGCTCGGCTTCGCGCGCCAGCAGGCCGGCCTCCAGAGAGCGTCGCTCGGCATTCTGCGATGCATTGGATGCGATCAAAACGTAATGAAACGCAATCGCAAGCCAAAACAGCAGTGCCCCCACGACAAAAAGCAGCCAGGGTTGCGCCAAATACACCTCTGGCTGCAAACCGATGTTGAGCGACTCCAGCAACTGAGCCCAACCGAAGGCAAGAGCCACGCATAGACCACCCACCGTCGCGGCCGCACTGACAAAGGCCGGCACGGCCCGCCAAGTCCGCTCTTCCCTGCTTATCGGAAACGCGCGGCACAGGTAAAAGGCGGACAGCCCAATGAAAGCATAGATCAGCATCAGCGGCAAAAAGAAGACCGCTGCCGTAACCCAAGCGCCTTGACGGCCCAAACCGATGATCAACACGACGCCGATGGGAAGACAGCCCAATAAATATAGTCCAAGCTGTTTCGCATCTGCGAGGATGGGATGCATTCAATTACTAATTTCGACGCCGCCCATGATCACCGTGCCACGCACCAACAAATGCTGCGCCGGATTGGAGGGCACGGAGTGCGACTTATCATGGACTCCGCCCATTAACGGCACGATTTCCTGCGAGACGGTCCAGTGCGGCGGAACGAAAATGCTCACGCCACCCATGAGGACGAATACATCGACCACCGCGAGTTCGCCGGGACTCATCAAGGCATCGCGCAAATCGAGTTCACATCCACCCATGAACGCCGTCGTCTCTGCTCCGCGGAAAACGGACCTGCCCCAACGGCGTTTGCTGCTGCCAAGCAGCGAAAATAGCGACGCATGCACCGGTTCACCGGAACCCGCCGGGGTGGCATCGATGCCGCTCGGGCCCTGGCCCGTGGGAGCGGTGCCGGAGGGGGAGCCCGCGCCAGGCGGGTCCGGCGGCAACGTGCCGGAGCGGCTGCCAGGATTGCGCATCATGATTCTGGCGCCCACTAACACCAACACGAGAGGCACGATGAATTCCCATAGGTCGAGGCTCACCCAGCCCAGGGTGTTGAGCAACAGCCAGCCGCCGATGATGATGAGCAGCAGAGCGCGCAGCGCACTGTGCTTCTCCGTGCGCTGAAGCATAACCAGGCCGATGATGATGAGCGCCGCCGGCCAAAACCGCAGCAGATGATGGGCCTCGAGGATGCCGAGCTGTTCGAGAGCCAGCACCACCCCCATCAGGACAAGACAAGCGCCGATGACGAATTTCGGCGTGAGGCTGCGATTATCGGGTGACACGGCGATCCTCATCTAAGTGTCCGCTGCAATCGCGTAGCACGCGAATAATACTAATCAAACCCAATCCAGCCAGCAGCACCGGAAGGCTGATCGGAATATAGGCCCAACTCGTCATCGTATTGGCAAGCAACCAGTTCCCCGCCAGCAGCAGACCCCAGCCTTGCTGATGACGCTCCCTCACCGTCGCAACCATCTGCGCGAAGGCTAGCACAATGACGAACAGAGGCCAGCTCTGCGCAAGAGCGACGGTATGCGAGAGGTCCCCGGACTGCCGCAGCAGCAGTACGCCGGCGGTAACCAGGGCAACCCCGATCAGCAGGCCGGCTGTGAAGGGATCGCTAGATCGCGTGCTCATCTCAGGGGGCTCCATTCGTTGTTCCATGGATTGAATGGTGCGCCAGGAGCGCCCAAGCATCACCCGATTTTCGGCGAAATGCCGCCAATCATCGGTGAACGACCGCAGTCCTCTGCAAACCTGCGCGTGGGTGGAGCAGCTCCAGCCCAAGCGCATTGGCCAATCATCAGCGCCAGCCCTACACTTGACCCACGCCCACGAGAATGACCGCGCGCAAATGCGCCGACGGGGCGGCAAGTCACCCTTCAATTCACAAAACGACGTCGGAATTCTATTATGGAACAAGCGCAACTTATTCAGGCAGCCGCCAGTATTGCAGGCGGAATGGCAGCGGCCCACTACGACAAGTTTGCCGGGCTCGTCGCCTCCCGAATCACGGAAATAGCAGAGACCGCCGTGAAGATCGCCAAGGCCATCGAAATTGAAGCGCGCAAGACCGGCTAGCGGTTTTCGGTGCGCATGGCATTTGCCGGATGAAGAAACGTAACGATCTCTTTATCCGCCCCTAGTCGCGGTTTTGTCCTACAACGCCCTACGCGTCTTCCGCTATTCAATTCCATTTACAAGCCGCATTCTGGTCGCAAGTAACACGGAGACACGCTCATGAAAAATGACACACAAATTCAGCAAGAAGTTGTCGCTGAGCTGGAGCAGGACGAAACCCTGCCGCCCGGCTCGGTCGGTGTCGAGGTGCATCACGGCGTCGTTAAACTCGCCGGCCGGATCGGTGATGCCGAAACGAAAAAGCGCGCCGCACTCGATGCTCGCCGTGTGGATGGCGTCACCGGCATCATATTGGATATGGGTATCGAGAAGCGTTGAGCCGTGCGAAGCGCTAACGGGCCCACCTTACCCCTTAGTCTCGAGGAGGGGCGCACGGCGGCGGTGTGCCGTCGTGACACAGGCCGGTGCGCGGATCCCTATGTCCAACGTCAGCGCCGTCTTGTTGCGGAGGATTGGTAAAGCAGCCCGACATGAGCCACGCGGCGGCAAAGACAGTGATTATCAACTTCATGAATTCTTCCCTCTCCCATGGACCACGCGTTTCATTCCTGCATTCGCGCGGCTCCCGTGCGTTCAAGTGTACTCCCATTGCTCCCACAATCTGTGCATCGAAATGCTCAGGGACGCTATTCCCGCACTGCGTCTGCCCTAAACCGTATCCGCGTCACATATCTGGCGATGTCCCTGCCGTAATGTTCATTCATGTGTCAGCGCTACGCACTCCCGGACCCATCCACCACCGAGCGAGAATTCATGCCCTCGCGGGCCTGGTGGAGCTTTACTACAAAGTACAATGTTGCTCCAGGACAATATGTGCCGGCGATCCGTTGGCACGACAGCCAATCCGAAGCGGTGATGATGCGCTGGGGCCTGATACCCTCATCCGCTGAAGGCCGCGCCGCTGACACACCGCTGACCGTCGACGCTGACCGGATCATGGCATCCCCGATCTTTCGCAGCCCCTGGCTCGAGGGCCAACGCTGCATTCTGCCGATGTCTGGATTCTATGCGTGGCAACTGACCAATCGACGCTATCGCCAGCCCCATTTCATCCGCTTGCTCGACCGCTCCGTATTTGCTGTGGCGGCTGTTTGGGATCGATCCGTTAGCGAGGACGACGATGTGATCGAAAGCTGCTCGATAATTTGCGTGCCGCCGAATGAGCTGATGATGCGCGTCGCCAACACCGAGGGCCGTATGCCTGCGATTTTGCGACGCAAGGACTATCAGACTTGGCTGCGAGGGACCCCGGTCGCGGCAAAGGCAACCCTGGCTCCTTATGGCAAGAGCGGGATGCAAGCCTATCCGGTCAGCCCACGTATCAATTCTATTGAACTCGACGATCCCAGCCTCATCCGTCCAGCCGAACTCGCCTAACTTCGCGTCGGTCAGCGCGTCAGCCTTTGCCCATTGAGGGGTGGCGTGCACACTTTCATCGCAGACGAAGTGTTACGGCGCCGCATCGGGCAAGATTGCGCCGCCATTTTCCAGTTCTTCCACCCGCGATCGGTTCTAACCGCATCTATGAAGAGAATGGAATTTACGGAAAGTCAGATCGTCAAGATCTTGTGCGAGGCGCGATGGGCACCGATCAACGACGTCGCTCGAAAGCACAACATCACCGAGGCCACGATTCAAGCCTGGCGCGGCAAATTCGGTCAAATGGGCGCTGAAGACATAAAGCGATTGCGCCATCTAAAGACGGCGCATGTCAGGCGCCAAAAGCTAGCTGCCAAAGCAAGATTGTAGGTTCTGCTCCGGGGCCCAAATCGCGGTTAATAATTTGGCAGTCTTAAGATTACCTCTCCAATTACCGCCGCGGCAAAATGATATCCGGCGGACCAGCCACTCGCTCGCGGCCCCGCAACATTCAGCGTTGCAATCTTGTTGTCCTCAATAAACTTCAACACCGCCTCCGCAGCCGCAATCGGATCCGGCGTCTCGCGCGCGTCAATGAGAAGGCACGGCCGGCTCGATTGTTCGCAAAGATCACGGGTCAGGCGAGTGCCGCCCGTGAGAGAGCCATCATAGAGAATGGCGCTGCCGTCGCTGTCCACCACGTTTAAACGAGTGCGCTGCTGATAATTGCCATTCGGTAACGGCATCACCGGGTATCGATCGGATATCACGCCGTCCTCGGCCGTCCGATCTCCTGGCACCCATCCACCGCAATCAAAACCATTGATCATCGCCGCGTCCAGCGCTCCCCGATCCACACCCGTCTGCCCGCCCGAGACGATTCTTTTCAGTGTCATCGACGGAGCGGCCGTGCTCATTCGGTAACTCATGTCCATATGAGACTCCCCTCCGTTGGTAGCTTGGGCTGCGCAGGGCCTTGGTGCTTTAGCGGTCATTGATCTATTGTTAAATCAAAGCCGCCCGATGCCAAACTGTCGCGACGCTGAGACAGCAGGCGCGACATGAATGCGCTTTTGACCGCCAGGCGAATTCCTTCACAACGGCTTGCTGCAAAGCGGCTTACGGAATCAAGGAGCTAGAGCAACATTTGACCTACTGTAGCTTCGGTATCCACACATGCTCCGGGTCGCTGCGCAGCAGCGATTCCCGCAGCCAAGTTTGGGCATCACGGGTTAAATGTGGAACAACGAGGTCGAAGTCCGCTTGATCTTCAGGGCGCGTTGCGCGCGCCTTGTAGAGAAGTTGAATCTCGGGTGCCAGACAGGCAATCCCCTCCGGATTTCGGCGGATCGCACTTGAAAGCGGATAAGTGATTCGCCCATCACGACGAAAAACCCAGACATCGCCATCCGCTCTGTCAAGCATCACCTCGAGCTCCCATTGCGACGCGTTGGTTCGTTTGCACCACAGCGAATTGACGTCCGCGCGAGGCGCATCACCCATGGCGAGTGGAGACAGGACCCCACTCTTAGCTTCGAAGAAGTCCCAATCCGGTAACGCAGCGCGCAGGATTTTCGCATCCTGCCTGAAGATGCCGACATCGAGATCTTTGTGAGCTCGAGTGACCTTGGCCAGATACAACTCAAGCGCCCATCCGCCAGCGATCCACCACGGGGCGCGCAGCTCCGACAATAAAACGACGGCCTCGTGCGGCGTCAGCGTTCGCCAAAGCCTATGGGAACATAAGTCCACTGCGGGCATCCGCTCTATTTCGGCGAGTGCGTCGGCTGCTAGACCGCCAGCTCATCCACCATCGATATCACGCCGGACAAAACCGTTCCACCCACTCGAAGACGGCAGCCTTCAATCTCCTGCCGACTGAATGATCTCTCCACGGTTTTGCCTTTTACGGTGATTTCAACCGTCGAACCGCTAAGAACATGATCCGTTGCCTCTATGTCTCGGTAAGCGACGCTGCCAAAAAAGCCGTGCTTAACAAGCCGCCCCTTGATTTCGTGCCTTATTCTGACTAGAGCCGTATCGAATTCCTCTCTTTGAGATTCATCCACTGTGCACCTCATCAGACTCAAGCAACTTGCCTCAATTCGGCTTCTTAAAGCGAAACAGGAATTGGTCAGTATGACCGCGGACTGACGGATCGAACACATTTTTGGTGTGATCGTCCGCCGTGTTCGCAAGAATTGCGCTCTCGGCGTCCAGCTTAAAGCCAGCTGCCAGCACATCCGACTTCACTCTCGCCGGATCGATTCGGTGCAGTGTTTCGGTTGCGCCAATCCCTGAGCCCGCTGCCGCTACGTGGTCCAGCACGACATAGACACCGCCTGGCTTCAGCGCCGCAAAGACTGCCTTGTTGAACGCCGGAACGTCCGCGGGTCCCATAAACTTGTCATAGAGATCGTGATAATTCTGTCGAATGAACACGGCGTCGAGTCCAGGCGGCAATGCGGTTGCCACCGGCTCGGCACTAACGATGACATTGGGTGACTGACTCACCAGCTCTTTCATGTGCGCCAATGCTTCGGGATGGCGATTGACGACTTCGGCCGTTTCAATCGCGTACACTTTTCCGGACGGCCCGACGGCCTGAGCAAGTGATGCGGTAAGGCGTCCGGCGACGATATCCGCGACTTTGTCACCCTTTTTGAGCCCGATAAACTGGACAACTTCGGGCGCCTTCCAGGCGGGATCGAGAGTCGGCGCAGCGGATTGCGAAAATGCGCTCGTTGCAGCGCCCATTGAGATCGCGAGCGTTAAAAATGATCCGAGCTTTCGCATGTGCAAGTCCTTCTACGTAGGTTCTACTGCGAATACCTATCTTGTGGATAGTAGCGCAGTTTTGAGGGATTTTAAAAAAGGGCGGCATCGAGTCTTTTTTCCCGATTCCTTACCCCTTGCGCGTCGTTTATGCCGCGAGATACGCTGGGTGCAACTAAGTTAGAATATGCAAAACCAAGCGCACTAGGGGAGAGATCCATGATCGGCTACGCGACCCTCGGTACAAATAATCTTGCGCGTGCGCAAGCATTTTACGATGCCTTGCTGGCTGAAATTGGCGCAAAACGCCTGATGGAATTGCCCCATGGCTTTACCATGTATGGCGTCAGATTGGACCGGCCGGCGCTGGCGATCACACCTCCCTACGATGGCAATGAGGCAAGACCTGGCAACGGCAATATGCTGGCTCTGGTTCTCAATGAGCGGGCGAAAGTCGATGCACTTTACAAAAAAGCCCTGCAACTCGGCGGATCCGATGAGGGTGCGCCGGGCGTCCGCGGCGACGAAGGCCCGCAAGCATTTTACGCCGCCTATTTTCGGGATCCCGAAGGTAACAAGCTCTGTGCCTACCGCGTCGGGCCTGCATAGGCGATCACGGTCTATTGCCTGGACTATCAGGCTAGGTTACACGCCCTCGGCATCTTGATCAGCTGCGACAAGGCGAGACCTCTTTGGAAGGCGCAATAGGTTTGTTCGGCTGACCCGCAAAACGCCCCCTTATGCGCGGCGAACCCTTGAAGCGGGTAGATAAGCTCGTTGAACAGCCGGCTGCGGTACACCGCGCGAAAGCCAAAGCTCACGAGCCGGTTGCTGGACAATTCCTTATCTTCAATGCCACATAGCGGCGAGAGTCCGAGGGAAAGCATGGCCTTCCCCTCGTTTTGAAAAGTCCGAATGGCTCGATGAAGGATGGCATATCCCACTAAAGTGTCCGCTTCGGGAAGTCGGCGTTTCGCCGAACAGAGATAGCCCACAATCTCGCCCCGTTCGTAAATTGGATCGAAAAATGCGAAGGCCTGCAGACTGCCTTTGTGGTCGAAGGTAAAGAACTTGCGGACGTCGACCTAGTCATCGAGGATGGCCGGCCTGGTCAAAAATGTCATCTCGCGGTTCTTCACCCCGCGCGTCTGCCGCCATCGTTCCGAGACAGTTTGCAATTCCTCGCGATCGAGCGAAGTCACTGAACGCTCTGCAATCGTGTAGCTGCAGCTGTCCGCACGATTGAGCCCCCGACGGAAGTTCCGTTTCCTTGGCCCGTCGAATTCATAGCCTCCGAGTTCTATTCGCGTTTCGGTGCCCATCTCGTTCACGCAGAAGCCGATCTTCTGCAGGATCCTGGCGACGGGCCGCGAAGCCTGCCAGAAGCAAACGTCGCCTCTCGTGCTCACGAAATCACGGATGAGATCCTCGCAACCACCGATCGGCGCGAGGGGATCTGAAAGAACGAAGGCCGTCCTGCCCACCTGCTTGTAGGCGAGGAATCCCTCCTCGTCCCCGAAATAATCCAGGCCAGGTTGAAAGGTCGCCGAGTAGGCCAGCGCGAAATTTCCATATTCGCGCAATGCCCGAAGGCGCATTTTCTCGGTGAAGGATGCCGAACGCCGAATCGCAGCTATTGTCACTTAGCCGTGAGTGCCCCCGCACGTGCGGAAAGTTTCTTCAGCCCGCGGACAGTTTCGCGATTTTCACAGCCTGAGAAAATAAGGGATGGCCATCAGCGCAACCCCGATCGCGACGAGCAAGATGTTGTTTGAGACAAAGTAAGGAAAGACTATTAACGCCAATCCACAGAGCAACGGCACAACGGCCCGCTGCCTTCGGCCGTATATGAGGAATCCCATCCCGATCGATCCGAATACCAATCCCCACAACAGCGACGCTGTGTTCAATCAGGGCGGGAGGCGGTTTAATACTGCCCAGTACAATCCGACCTGGGCGACGACCTGGGTAAACTCAGCGAAATCGACAGGTTTCACCAGGTAGCTGTTAACGCCAACCCGGTAAGTTTCGATGATGTCCCGATCTTCTGCCGACGAGGTCAGCACGACCACCGGAATGAGCTTGGTGCGTTCGTCCGACTTCAGACGACGCAGCACGTCGAGTCCACCGAGTTTCGGCATCTTCATGTCAAGCAGAACGAGTTTCGGGTTGCCGCCCGGCCGCTCGCGAAACCCGCCCTCATGAAACAGGTATTCCAGCGCCTCGACGCCGTCACGCACCCGCACAACCTTGTTCAGAAGATTTCCCTTACGCAGGGCTCTGAGGGTCAATTCAGCATCGGCATCGCTGTCTTCGGCCAGCAGAATGTCTGCAACCGCTAATTCATCCACTGCTTTCTCCTGAGGGCAATGCGAAGGTGAAGACGGCGCCCTGGTTGATCTTGCCCTCCGCCCATATTCGGCCGCCGTGTCGGGAAATGATCCTATGAACGATCGCCAATCCCACGCCCGTACCTTCGAATTCGTCTGCGCGATGCAGACGTTGGAAGACACCGAACAGTTTCCCTACGTAGTCCATGTTGAAACCCACGCCATTGTCTTTGATGACATACGCGCACTCGGTGGCGCTGCGTCGCCCGCTCAGTGTAATGGTGGGCTGCGCTGATTTGCTGCAATATTTCAGTGCGTTGGAAATAAGATTGACCCATACCTGGCGCAACAGCCCCCTGTCGGCATGGGCAATCGGTAGTTGTTCGATGTGTATCAGCGGCGGCGTCCCCTTGTGGTCGCGCAGAGCCTCGTCAACTACTTCGCGCACCAGCGCATCCATATTCACCGCGGACTTCGCCACCGCCTGTCGACCTAACCGCGAAAAAGCCAGCAGGTCATCGACCAGCGCGCCCATACGCTTGGTATTTTCTCGAATGACCGTCAGATACCGGCGTCCTTCCCCATCCAGGCGGTCGAGGTAATCCTCTTCAATCATCAATGTAAATCCATCGATGGCCCGCAGCGGTGCTCGCAGGTCATGCGACACTGAATAACTGAAGCTTTCCAATTCCTGATTGCTCTCTTCGAGCTGTTTCGCCTTGGCCTGCAACTCATGTTCGAGATTTTCGCGTGTTTTCACTTCGCTGCGAATTCCCCGGAAGAGCGCCATGAATAGGATTGCCGAGAGCGCCAATGTAATCACGAGAGAGACCAAGGTGATGACGCGATTGCGTTCGGAAGCCGCTTGCCGCTCGCTCAGTAGGCGCGCCTCCACTTCGTCCATTCGGCCAACTTGCGCGAGGATGTCTGCCGTGCTGCCCCCATTGGTGCCGCGAGCGACCGACACCACCGCGCGCGCCGCCGCCACGCCGAAATGATCCAAGGCGGCCAGCGCGCCCCGCATTACCTCGATACGTCGGGCGACGGCCGATCGCAGCACCGCCAGATTCGCCAGCTGCAAGGGGTTGTCCGCGACCAGCGCTGCCAGCAGGTCAAGCCGTTCGGTGCTCTCTGCGGTCAGCCGCTCGAAGTCATCCTTGCGCGCCGCCTCAGCCGACAGCAAGAAATCTCGCTGAGCCAATTCGGCGTTGGCGATGGAGCCGGATAATTCCGCCAGCGACACCCTGACACCCTGAGTATGCGCGACCCATTCGAGCGAATTGGCAAATGCGACGCTCGTCGTATATGTATAGCCACCGGCCAATATCAGGAGTGCGAGCGCGACGAGAAAGCCGGCGAGAACCTTGATCTCTACTCGTCGCAGGTCCCGGCGAATCGCGTTTGGCTTCACAAGCATCTATCGGTCGCCCTCCCGGAATCTTTAACTTGCCCCCGGCGCGGACAGCTTGCAGCTTCAGGACAGTGCCGGTGCCGTGCGCGGGCGCCTCCGGCGGAATCGCGGATCTTGCGCGCGCTCGATCGCCACGTTTTCAAAGGGTGCCGTGCAAATCGACAAGATTTTACATCGCTCTTTCCCCAATGCCACGTAGGCATGCGCCATACCGCTGTCGAAATAAACGGAGTCTCCCGGCTGCAGCCGCAGGGGCGCGTAGCTTTCGCTGTGCAGCTCCAGCTCCCCGCTCAGCACGAAGATAAATTCTTCGCCGTCATGACGGTGAAATTCGCCCGCCTCCTCCAGAGAATGCGCTTTGATCTCGCCGATGATCGGCGCAAATTGTTTATTCGTCAGGTCTACGCTGAGATAGCGTAGCGATTGCATCGGCGTATCGAGAATTTGCCCATCGCCCGAGCGATTGACGCTGCGCCGCGCGGTCTGCACCGGCTTGGCGTCTTCCATGTCGCCGGACAAGAGTTGCGCCATGTCGACATTGAGACCCAAGCTCAGTTTGCTCAGTTGATCATAAGTAGGAGAAATTTGATCGTTCTCGATCCGCGACAATGTCGACACCGGCAGGCCGGTCTTCTGGTTCACCTCAGCCAATGTCCAGCCCTGTTTGCGGCGAAACGCCCGCAGCGCCGCGCCGGGCTTGGCGACAGATGCGAATCGGGACGACAAGCGTGGCTACTGCTTCGCAGGCAGCCCGATTGCCACGCGCTCGATTCGATCGGCGATCTTGGATGCGCCAACATCCTTGCCGATTGCGTTGGACAGCACCACGACGGTTGTTTTGTCGTCAGGAAATTCGGACAAGGAAGAGCTGAAGCCATATATGCCGCCGCCGTGATCGATTTTCCGATGGCCGTCTTCTTGCGACATCATCAGGGCGTAGCCATATTCTTTTTTGGCGGATGCCGCGGCCGCCGGTGCTCCTGCCGCCGCCATCATTTTCGCCATGGCCGCGCTGGAGTTCTCGCCGTTGCTGAGCTTGCCCGGCGTCAGCATCGCTGCCAGCGAAGCAGGCTTGAGAATCTTGCCGCCAAAGAGCGCCGCATTCCACCTGGCAAGGTCGCCGGCAGTCGAACGAATTGAACCTGCGCCACCCGGAATAGACATGGAAATGAAGGCCGCGTTTGTGAACTTTCCGGGACCAGCGCCCGCATAACCTCTGGCGCGACCGGCGACGATTTCGGTCTCATCGTCGAGCGCCGTATGGGTCATGCCGAGAGGCGTGAAAAATCTCGTCTTGAATACTTTAGCGAGGGATTCGCCGGAGGCCTTCTCCACGACGCCGCCCAAGATGAAATAGGCCGAATTGCTATAAGACCAATTGGTTCCCGGCTCGAAATCTTGAGTTTTGGGCAGTTTGCCAATGAACTCCACCATTTCGTCGGTGCTACGGTGGATCATGCCATCAACCGCGAAGTTTGGCGCGGACGTGTAATTGTAGATGCCGCTGGTGTGATGAAGCATTTCATCCAGCGTAATGTCATTGGCACGCGGAAAATTCGGATAGTACTTCGACAGCTTGTCTTGCAAGGATACCTTTCCCTCCTCCGCCAGCAGCAGCAGCGCCACCGCGGTGAATTGCTTTGTCACAGAACCAACGCGGAACACGCTGTTATTCGAGACCGGAACATGCTCCTCCAGATCTGCGAAGCCGTAGCCCTTCAGCAATACCGGCTTGCCATTCCTGATCACCGCGACCTCGAGGCCAGGGCTCTCGCCTGAGGCGACGGCGGCCGCCGCCAGTTTATCGATCGATGCCGCGAGACCCTTGTCGTCGGGCGCTTGTGCCTGTGCGGCGGACCCTAGAAATGCCGACATGGCGGCGGCGGCGACAAAACCCTTTATTGAATTTTTAATGTGATTCCCCTGTGAACACCCTGGTGACCCGGCAATATCTCACCTTTAAGAATATTCCGAAAGTGGAAACTAATCCCATATATGCAAAAAACCGCGTTTCTGAATTCCCGAGCCTCTAAAGCTGCCCAAACAATCAGGCGGCGGGCCGATCAATCACGACCACGTCCGAGCGCGCTTGCGCGCGCTCGAGTATCGCCTCGGCGCCATCGGCGGAGAGGTCAAAATCACGCACATCGAATTCCGCGGGCATGTGCGTGAGCTGTTGCAGCGCGCCGGTCTCGAGGTCGACCATCCACAAATTCTTGTGTTGAATCTCGCCTTGCAGGAAAACCATTTTTCGTCCTCCGGGAAGCAGTGCGAGATGGCGCGCGCCGCGTGTCAATAGAAGCTCCGGCAGAGGGTGCGCGGTACTCTCGGCGGTCGCGGCTTTGACCGCGAATTGGGTGCCGATGTCCGGTCCTGAATAAATCACGAACTGGCCGTCCGGCGACCAAGTCGGGTCGACTGAATAAGCGTCGATGAAAGGCGTCGGGGTGTTTCCTTCGAGCGGAATGCGGAACAAGTGCGGGACACCATTTTGGTCGGCCGCCGAGATGATCGACCTGCCATCCGGCGCCCAGGCAGGCGCGCCGCGCAGTTCGAGCGAGTCCGACACGATATGCGCGCGCGAGCCATCGGACCCCATCGCGTAGAGCAGCGTCTGACTGCGCTGCCGCACTGAGAAGGCAATGAAGCGTCCGTCGGCCGAGACTGCCGGAGCGCCAATGATTCGTGCTTCATTACCGGCCCACAACTGCATGGCCGCAGTACCCGAAATCTTCCAGATGCTCTCACCCGTACCCGCCGACGCGACGTACAGCAAATAATTCGGCCCCACGCGGGGGGCAAACCCGGTGCCGGTCGTGAGCGCAATTCGCACCGGCGCGGATTCGCTTAAGCGTGGATCGGTCAGGGACACGCGCCAAAGTGTCCTTTGCGGCGTCGACACCGTGGCGATGACGCGCTGCCCGTCGGCGCTCGCAGCAAGAGAGGTATATTGCTCAACACCCGCCGTTAGCCGGTGCGCGACCCGCCGCTCCACATCCATGCCAAAAACCCACGGGCCCGAGCCGTCCGGTGCGCTCGCCAAGTAGAGCAAGGTGCGCTGATCGAGCATCACCGGATAGGTAACGCGCGTCGCGTGGGCCGTTATGCGCTCGAGACTGTTGCCCCGCGGGTCGACGCGCCAGACATCCAGCTGATCAGGCAGGCTGCCCTTGGAGAAATAGATCAGGTCACCGGGTGCCCAGATGGGGAAATGGCTGTGCAGTCCGGACGGCGCAATCAAAATAGGGCCGCTGCGGGACAGGCCTTTGCCATCGCCAATGAACAGCGGATCACCCGGCAGCGTGGTGTGATAGGCCAGCTGCTTGCCATCCGGCGACCAAGTGACCTCGGCCGCTCCTTCGAGGTAGGGTCTCGGTTCTCCACCCAGGGTGGGCACCGCCCAGATACTGATGTCCTCCCCCGGCGGTCCTGACTGTCTGCGCAGCCAAAACGTGACCAGCGAACCGTCGGGCGAAAATCCGAGTTCACGGATCGAGGGATTGACCAGTTCGCCGTCGAGCCCGCGCGTGAGGTTGTGAAAGCGACCCGATCCGACCTGCGTGACCCAGACGTCGTTGCGTCCGCCCCGATCCGAAAGAAAGGCAATGAACTGACCGTCGCGCGACACGGCGGCAGCCTCGTTGCGGCCATCGAAACCGGTGACCGACTGATAGACCGCGCCCGCGAAGGGATTTCGCCAGAAATGATCGCTTCGCTCAAACCACGTGGCCAGTGCGATGACGAGTGCCGCCAACACGCCGGCGAGCGCCAGTACCGGCCATCGAAGGCGAAAAGCCGCCGCGCCGCTGGGTCGAGATGTCGCCCCCCGCATCCAGGCATCGAGCTCTGACTGAAACGCATACACCGAGCCCATTTTGCCGTGCAGGTGACGATGCACCGGCATCCCTTCGCGCTTCTCCCAGCGCTGGACCGTCGTTATGTCGCGTTTCAGATAGACCGCGATCTTCTTCCACGAGTCGAGGCGACCTTGATTCGGTCCATTCGGCAGCTCATCGAAGGGCTTGTCCATCGCTCGCGGATCGCTCCCCAATTTGGTCAGGCATTCTATGCTCTAAAAGGCTCCCCCTCCCAGCGACGGCAAAAGACGGCATTTGACGGCAGTGCGCTGATCCCGTGCATTGCTGTTTGACGCGACCAGGCTTCGCATTCGATTGTCGACGAGCGCCTCGGGCGCGAAATCTTCGACAACACATGAAACGGGAGGCTTTTCAAATGAAGAACAAAGCGTTGAGGTGGGTCGCACGCGACCTGGCAATCCTGTCGGTGGCGACAGGTCTCGGCGGACTCACACTGGCGCTCGCGGGCGAGCGAGAGGAACCGCCGCCGGTGCACTACGAGGGCCTGATCAACGACTACACGCCCTCGGCCGCCGTCGTAAAGGGCGGTCCGTACGAGATGCGCGGCCGGTGGTCACTCGATGTCGACGTGCGCCGCGGCAGCGCCAAATTTTCCGCCGCCATGAACATGGAGACTTCGGACTACGGGATTGTGCAGGGCACGGTGGACAAGGACGAGGTCGATCCAACCAAATCACGCGGCGCTCACACCCATCACATTCTCATGACCGAAGGCGTGATCAATCCGGATCCGGCCGCATGGGCGACGAGCTGTCCGACGTTCAGTCCACCGGTCAGCGGGGGATTTGTGGTGACCGGCCCTGCGTATATCACCGGCAACGGAGGTCCTCCGCCATTTGGAAACACCTCGATGCTGACGCTTTGCGTGCTGGGGGCTGGGAACGTCATGTTCTCGAACATCACCCTGACGCTTGGCGCACCCGCGAACACCCATTTCGGGAAGCAGGCGATTCACGGAGTCATTCTGAGTTGCGTGGGACCTTGGGAGCGCGAATCAAAGGATTGCTCAATTCAACAGTAAACGATTCGAGGGTAAATATTTCTGAGTAGCGGCAGCCAGGGCCCTCGCCCTGGCTGCGGTTGCGAGCGCGGCAGCGGCGACCGCGGCTCGGGCGCCGTCGCATGTACGCGACATTGAACTTCCGTGTAGCGGACCTGTGCCGGGCTTTAGATCACGCGATGAGGTGGTGTTTTCTGACATACACCCAGGGTCGCGAGCCCCTACTGTACGCGCATGAAGGTATTTCCGGACGTCAGCTGCTCTAACAATCAACTGGGCACTGGCTCGGCACTGCGGCGGGTGCTGCATGCGAGCATGGACGGCGAACTCAGCGACGATGAGTTTGTACGCGCGATTCGCGGCACGTGCACCCAGAGTGAATTCGTCGCTGCCATATCGGCGTATTTGCACGCAGAGCCGAATTCGATGTCCCGCGTCATCGGGCTGCTCAATCGACTGAATGGTCGCGGTGATATTCCGGCGGATCTGCTTCGCCTGCTCGAGTTGAGGATTTCGCGCGGCGAGCCGGCCGGCGCCAACGACGGTGTAACCGTGGACCTCGGCAGAAACGGGGTAGTCAGTGCCTGCATTGCCGACCGCCACCCAATTGTCGGGCGCGTTGAGGTTGGCCGCGTGCTTCGGGATCGATACGACATCGAGGAGTGTTTAGGAACCGGCGGCAAAGGCGCCGTATTCAAAGCCTTGGATCGGTACCGGTCTAGTCTGCCGCCGTCGCAGCGATACGTTGCGATCAAGCTGCTTCACGAGTGCCCCGGAAATCGAGATGAAACGATCGAGGCCTTGCGGCGCGAGTTGCAGTCCGCACAAACCCTGTCGCACCCGAACATCGTGAAGGTCTATGACGTGGATCGGGACGGAGACGTCGACTTTTTCACGATGGAGCTGTTGGAAGGCGAGCTATTGAGCGATCTGATGCGGCGATTTCAGCCCGCACCCATGCCGCGTGCGCATGCCTGGTCGATCATCGATCAAATCGCATCCGGCCTTGAACACGCGCATTCGCGCAGCGTAGTGCACGCGGACTTGAAGCCGCAAAACATCATGATCACGAATTCGGGAGAAGTTCGCATACTCGATTTCGGTTCTTCGTACCGCTTCGCGAAGGAGAGACAGGACGAGCCGGCTTGGCGCGGGTCTACGTCCGCCACGCCGGCTTATGCGTGCTGCGAACTGTTGGACGGCCGTATTCCGGATCCCCGCGATGATCTATACGCGCTGGCGTGTATTGCATATGAATTGCTCACCGGTGCACACCCTTTTCAACGGCGACGCGCGAGCGAGGCGCGAGATTTCGGCGTGGTGGCCGCACGTCCCTCGGGGCTGACTCGACGCCAGTGGCGAACTCTCGCGAAAGGTCTGTCGTGGCACAGGGCGGGCAGGTCGATTTCGGTGGGCGACTGGTTCAAGGAGTTGAAGCCCGCCTCGGACTACACACAGTCTTTGGAAGGTATTGGGTCCTTGGCAAGCATTGGGTCCGTGGCGAGTATTGGCGAATTGAAGCCTGCGGCGCCGCCCGTTAGCGCCCGTCTTTCGCCTCCCTTGCGACCTTCTGCCGTCTTTAGTGTGCTGCTCAGCATCGCTGCTGTTTCCTTGTTGTTCGTGCGCTTGGCGCCCGGCGGCAAAGTGAGCGGCGAAGCGCTTTCGGCACAGGTCCTGCACGAACAAACCGCACGCGCAACTCAAATGGCCGTGGCATCCAACATGAGCGCGCCGAGTGCCTTGTCGATTCATGCGGCCTCGGAGCAGCCGACTGCAAGTCACGCCGAGCCGATTCTGCCAAGTCAGTACGAAGTACAGCCTGGCCAACATTTTGCCGAGATTCGAGTGCACCGGCCCGCCAATGCGGGCAGCGATGCGACGCTGACCTGGTGGACAGTGCCTGATTCGGCAAAACCCGGCGTCGACTATGTGAGCCAAGGGAAAGTGTCTCAACCTTTTCCAAAGGGCCAAAACTCGATGAGCGTCTTTGTGAAACTCCTGCCGAAGGCCAACAGGAGCCAACCCGAGGTGTTTTACGTTGCGGTCACAGATAGGGGCGATAAGGCCGCCGACCAAGTGACGCACACCGCGGTACGATTACCGTCCACGAAAAATACCCTTTGATCGATATCTTTTCTTTATTTATCAACTAGATATATATCTATATTCATGTCAAATAGTTGATTTGGCGCCTGCTTACGCCAATTTCAAGGCTTCTGAGCGATGTAACATGTGCGGCCTGACCAGGTCTGGTAAGGTTCTATTTGGCTAAAGCAATGAGTGCTTTGGAAACGACTGTGAGAGTGAACTCTGAAAATCAGACGTTGATTCTGGCGGGTGAGCCGGTCCCGCGGCGAAGCCTGACAGAATCTAATCCGCGGGGTTTCGCGTACACCGCGACGGCCTCGCCGCCTCCGCTGACCATCGTCGCGACGCCAATCGATGAGCCCTTGCTGATAGACCTTGTTCCATCCCACGGATTCGCTGATCGCGGCAGCGCATCTAACGCAGCCACTGCGTATGCTCGTACGCAGCAGTTAAAGGCCGGCAACTCGCGCACTGCGATCATCGATACCTACGCTTAAGCTTGCGTGGGGCAGCCGATTGATTACCTCGACCCCAAGCTGCCGGCGGCTCTGGCATGGCTGGAAATGCCGATCTTGGAAGCCTGTGACCCCGGCTTGGCGAGCGCCGATCACGCCTCCCCGCCCCAGCGCATGCTGCCGGGGCACGCGAACTACCATCCCCGGAGGCGCGGATCACTTAAGCGCCTGGGTGTGAGCGCTTCGCCTGAGTTATCGGCGGAACCTTTTCGCTAGTTGGCCCTGTCGGACTTTGGCCGCCGCGCGGTGCGCTTTGGTGCCTGAAGTGCCGCCGGATTCTGCGCCGCTCTTTCCTGCAGCAGGCCCTTCAATGCATCGCATTCAAAGAACTCTGCGAGGCTAAAGCACTGCAACCCCAAAAATGCCGCGGATCCTTTCATCATGGGATTCATACCCAAATCTCGGGCCGCTTCCATGATGTCTTCGTCCGAGGCCTCGATAAGATCGCGATCCAATTGGTCCAGGATTCGCCCGAGTGCCGCCGCAGGCGTGGTCAGCGTCAATTTAGTCCGCATGTCAGTCCCTCCCGCAGCAGCGTACGACGCATGCGCTTGCGCGCCGAATCATAAACGGTTTTGGATATCCGCATACTCGCTCGAATTTGCGTTGCTGAGCGCCCTTCCGCCAGTCCAGCGAGTATCCCCAGCGCCACCGCGTCGCCGGCGAATAACCGCTCGATCGCGTCGATTTGCTCGCAGGCGAGCAAAGATTGCTCCAGATCAGAAGTTGGGTCGCGCAGCTCAGCCGCGTGCGAAAGATCGCGCTGATGATCGATGCGCACCGTTTCGCAGGATGCAGGTCCGCCGCGCGCCCGGCGCCAATGCTCGGCTCGCAGACTTCGCATGATGCCCGCCAGGAACGCCACCATCGCCACGCCTTGCGGCTTGCGGCGCGAGCCGACCATCGCGCGGGTAAAGGCTTCCTGCAGCAGGTCCTCCCAGCCGACATCGGGCGGCAATCCGCGAGCATGAAGGCGCGCGATCGCCTTTAGGCGTAGGAAGTCCATGCGGCTGATGATATTGAGCGCCAGCGCGACTTGGGCGGGCGTCAAAATTCGCTGATCGGCCAGTTGTGGTATCTGGGGCATGCAGGCTATCGCTGTTCCTCTACGTGTATGCGCGGTTCCTGCCCCTGCTCGGACAGCCCCGAACAAATATTGTTTGACTTAATTTGCATCCGCGTGTGCTCGGGATGCGAATAGGTGTTCATACCCCATGAGAGAGCGATTTTAAGCATGCGTCTCGCCGGAATGAATACACTGATTGCCGTCAGCGCCGCGGTGATGTTTGCGGCGCAGGTCAATGCCGCGCCCATTTCGTGGCAGAGCCGTTGGAGCGATGCGGTTTTCGCGCAGGCGGCCAAGGAACATCGCTTCGTCATTCTCGACCTGCATGCCGTGTGGTGCCATTGGTGTCATGTCATGGATGATAAGACCTACAGCGATCCGAAGGTTCAGGCGCTGATTGGCAAGCGTTATCTGGCGGTCAGCGTGGACGCTGACAGCGATCCCGATCTCAACAGCCGCTACGGTGATTGGGGCTGGCCGGCGACGATTGTGTTGGCGGCGGATGGCACCGAGATCGTGAAGCGGCGCGGCTATGTTCCGCCGCAGCAAATGGCTGCACTCCTGCAGGCGATCATTGACGATCCTACCCCCGGCCCTTCGGTGGCACCGCCGGTGGTCATCGCGGAAGGCAGCGGCTCGCGCCTCACATCGCGGCAGCGAGCCGCCGCGCTCCAAAGCTACCGCGAGAGCTATGACGATCGGCACGGCGGGTGGGGCGATGTTCATAAATTCATTGACGCCGCGGCGCTGGAGCTCAGTTACTCAGAGGGCGACGCCGGCGATAGGACGGCCCTGCAGCGTGCGCGCCAGACCCTCGACGCGAACCTGCGCTTGATCGACCCGGTGTGGGGCGGCGTCTATCAGTATTCGGACGAGGTGGATTGGCAATCGCCACATTACGAGAAGCTCATGGCGTTTCAAGCCGACGACTTGAGGCTGTATAGCGAGGCGTACGCGCGCTGGCAAGATGCCCGTTATCTGGCGGCTGCCCGGTCTCTCTACCTTTACATGACAAGATTTCTCGCAGCGCCGGATGGCGGCTTTTGCGTGAGCCAGGATGCCGATGTCTCAGCGCAAATCAGCGGTCATGAATTCTATCCCAAGGACGACGCCGGCCGGCGAGTCCTCGGCATGCCGCGCGTTGACGTTCACGAATACGCGCGCGAAACGGGTTGGGCGATTCGCGCTTTGTGCAAGTACTATGACGTGACCGGCGATGAGAATGCGCTGGGCCAAGCGATACGCGCGGCACGCTGGTCGCTCGCCAATCGATTGGCGCCGAGCGGCGCATTTCGTCATGATTTGGTGGATCGCGGCGGCCCGTTCCTCGACGATTCGCTGGCGATGGGCCAGGCCTTTGTCGCGCTCTATCGCTCGAGCGGCGATCGAGAATGGCTTGGCTCCGCGCAAGCGGTGCTGGCGGCGATCGATCGTCAATTGCGTGATCCCAAGGCAGGCTTTGTCGCGGCGCCCGCTGCCCAACTCGAGCGCGGCGTGTTTCGCAATACCATTCGCCAGCCCGAACAAAACGCCGCGTTGGTGCGCATCGCCAATCTCATGCATCACTACACCGGCGACGCCAGGTACCAAAGGATGGCAAGCCATGCAATGAGATATTTGGCAGGTTTTTCAAAAGCGGCTCCTGATCAACTGCGCGCTGAGATCTTGCTGGCGGATCGCGAGCTTTCCGCGGCACCGGTTCATATCGCCATTGTGGGCGGCAAGTCAGACTCCGCGGCACGCGATCTGCACGCGGCGGCGCTGCGCTATCCGTCGGATTATCTGCAGATCGATTGGTGGGACCGGACCGAAGGGCGGCTTCCCAATTCCGAAATCAACTACCCGCAACTGGATCGCGCCGCGGCATTTGCGTGCACCGCCAGCGCTTGTTCAATGCCGGTGTTTAGTTCGGCTGAAATTGAGCCGGCGGTACGCGCCGCGCTGGCTCCCTAGTGCGCCGAGCATTAAATGCTCCAATCAAATCGGAAGATGGGCCCGTTCCAGCGCTCATCTTGCAGGTCCAACTGCTGAAACTGAGAGCATTTGGCTGAATGCGTAACGGTCTTGCACCAGAATTCTCGCGCGGGCGCATTCTTGCGCGCCACAGCAACTTCCCACGAGCCGGGGTGACGCGAAAAAATGCTCTGAGCGGCGCGTCGGCCGACTCCCCGGCCACGATACTTTCTCAATATGAAGAACTCGGCCAGATTCCGCTGGGCGCGCAGGCCTGAGTGAGTCCTATCATTGATGAGGCAAAATCCCGCCAGCGCGCGATCGCAGCAAATCAGCATCGCCGCCCAGAGGGCTCGAGTCCAGTACTCATCCAGGGGATAGGCATCGAACAAACCCTGCGCATTCAGATCGCCGCGCGCGCTGCCACTCCAGAATTCAGAGAAATCATGGGTGTAGAGCTGTATGAGATTTTGAAGGACCGGCGCATGGGCACGCTCGGCGTCCGCCACGGACACGGATCCTTGCTCTTCCATAATTGCACTTATCGTGTAGGACTACGGCCTACGACGGCTGTAGGCGCGGTCCACTATACCGAAGCACGGTCCACGCGCATGCTTTTTATGCAAGGCGCGCCGGCGCAAAGGAGTGACCATGAAGGTGCTCGTGACGATTTTGCTCGCAGCTTGCGTGACCGGATGCTTGGGCAACGGCGGTAATGTTCCCCACGAGGACAGCGAGGGAGCAACCCCACACAACGAAGGGGCACCCTTGTGTCACGACGGGACGCCCCCACCCTGCGTGATTCGCTACTAAGCTCCGGAGTGTCCGGCGTGAACGAAAATTGCCCGCGCCCTGGCTATTTTTTTTATCACGCCGAGGCTGCCTCCAACGCCCACATCGATCGAGGCGTTGTGCGTATAGGTTTGGGAACCCACCCCCGTTCCAATCGCCACCGGGTCTGAGTCGGAAAAGTCCTCGAGCAGCAGGCCATTTGCGCCGAGCTGGGCAGCTTGCGTGCGCATCGCTTCAATCATTTTCGCGATGGCGCGCTCGCCTCCGGCGCTCGACACGCTCTTTCTCGAGGCGCCCAATACCGCGATCTCCTCAAAACTCTGTGGCGCCTGAGTGTAGACCTTCACCGCGGCCGGCAATATCGGCGAGCGAGGCACGCCTGTCAGCACTTGAGACGAGGTTGCGCAGGCGGCCAGCGCGGCCATCGACAAGGCCAAGATCAAGCGTAGACCATAGATAAAGCGGGGACCTAGCAGCACTTCACTTCCGCCCTCTCCGGTAAATTATTTTGACGGCGTCGCGCCGGCAGCGGGCGCGCTCGGCGCCGCCGGCGGGGAATCCCCCTTCGTGGTGCGTTTGGTGAATCGCCAGCCGTCCTTGGTTTTGACTAGGCTGTCGCTGTAAGTCGCAGTCGCCAGAATGCTCGGCGGCTTGGTGCCGAAATCGACCAGCATCAAATAGACGGAGCCGCTGGCTTCCTTGGAATTTCCGGTGATCTGCAAGTTGTTGTTCCAATGCTTGCGCGTCGCGCCGCCGAGCTTTTCACGCCAAGTCTTGACGAAATTGACCAACGCATCGTGGCCGATCGAGGTGTTAAAAACACCGTCGGCAGTGAACGTCGCAGCCCAGCCCTCGGCATCGCCGCTGTCGATGGCGATGTTGTAGCGAGCATACAGCTGCTGAATTTCAAAGTAATCCTGCGCACTCAATTCGTTCGCAGCCATGCAGGTGCACGCGAACATGATCCCGGAGGCCAGTGCGGAAAGTAATATTTTTTTCATGATGATTTCCAAATTCAGTTTATTGTTTACTTGGCCGGATTGAGCAGCGCCTGATACGTCAAGGCACGCGACAAATTCTCGACATCGGGTGCGCCGGGGGCCATCAGCCAACGCTGCACGATGCCGACGAAAACCACATCGTTGGTCGGATCGATCCAGAACCAGGTGCCGGCAACGCCATCCCAGAGGAAAGTCCCCTTCCCGGCGGTACTGCCGAGTTTTAGAGGATCTTCAAGAATCGCAAAGTCATAGCCAAAGCCCAAGCCCGGTTGCATCTGATAGAGACCGATGCCGAACTTCCGGGCGTTCTTCACCTCGTCAGAGATGTGATTGGTGCGCATCAGTTCGATCGAGCTCGGCGCCACCAGCCGCACGCCATTCAATTCGCCGCCATTCAATACCATTTGCGCGAAACGCAAATAATCGCCCGCGGTGGAATACAGACCGCCGCCGCCGGAGGGCATCCCCGGTGGCTGACTGATGCCCGGGTCCCGCGGCATGGGGGTCGCGTCCGGGCCGGCATCGCTTTGATAAATGGCGGCCACACGATCAAGCTTTTCCGCGGGAACATAGAATCCCGTGTCCTTCATCCCCAGGGGAACGAATATGCGCTCGCGCAAAAAATCGGCAAACGGCTTACCCGAGAGCTTTTCGACCAGGTAGCCTTGGATGTCGACCGAAACGCTATACACCCAGCCTTCTCCGGGCTGATAGAGCAGCGGTAATTTGGCGACCCGGCCGACGAAGTCTTGCAGCGTAGGCGCACTCAGGAGATTCGCTTCCTGGTACATTTTATCGACCGGAGTCGACCCGAAAACGCCGTAGGTAAAGCCGGCGGTATGCGACATCAGCTCGCCCATCGTCGGCGCATGCGCAGGCTTATCCAGGTTGGGTTTCCCATCCTTATCGACGCCAGAATAGACTTTCAAATCGCGAAACTCGGGGATGTAGCGTGCAATCGGATCGCTGGGTTTCCATTTTCCCTCCTCGTACAACATCATCATGGCGATGCCGGTAACCGGCTTCGTCATGGAGTAGATGCGAACGATGGTGTCCTTTTGCATCGGTTTTTGGCCCGCGACATCCGCGAAGCCATAGGTCTTTTCTTCGACAATTTTTCCGTGCCGCGCAAGGACGGTGACCATGCCGGCCATCTTCTTGGAATCGACCAGCGACTTCATCGCACTGTCGAGTCTGGCGAGACGTTCCGCGGAAAATCCCACCAATTCGGGCTTGGTTTCCGGGAGCTCGCTGCGTGCAGCCGCCGCGTGCGTCTGTTTCGCCGTCTGCGCGGAGAGGGGGCTCGTAACAGCGAGCAGCGCGAGTATCATCGCCCCCAAGACGCCTCGAAGTAACATATGAATCTTCCCCCGTTCTTTTTTCCCGTCCCGATCATGCCACGAGGCCAACCCAAGAGACAGGATATATCTGGACTGCGACGCGGCGCCGCCTTCGCCAGACCGTGTGCATTCGTCTAGAATGGCGCGAAAAGGGGTATCAACGGGGATGAACGATTCAACCGACCAACGCGTGGGCACGGATAGAGCCGCGTTGCTCAATCAACTGCGTATCGATCGCAGCGAGCCTCCCTCCTCTGGTGGCCATGGCAAATGGTGGGCAACGGGCGTCGCCGTCATCATCATCGCCGCTTCGGCCGTCTTGTACCTGAACCGTCCCACCGGTGTGCCAATCACCACAGCGGTGGCGCAAGCCGTGGCGAGCGGTGCGCCAGGCGCGTCGGCCGGTCCTTCCTTGCTGGACGCCTCGGGTTATATCGTCGCGCGGCGGCGCGCGACCGTCTCCTCCAAGGTCACCGGCAAGGTGGCTCAGGTCATGCTCGAGGAGGGCCAGCGCGTGGAGGCGGGACAGATTATTGCGCGCTTGGACGACTCCAATTGGCGCGCAGCACTCGACCAGAGCAACGCACAGCTGCAGCAGGCCGAGGCCAACGTCGATTCCGCACAGACGGCCTACGATGACGCCAAACCAATATTTGAGCGCGCCGAAAAGCAGAAGGCGGTGGCCGTCATCAGCGCGCAGAGTTTCGATGAATCGCACGCGCAATACAATGTGGCGCGCAACAATCTGTTGATCGCGCAACGCGGTCTCGAGGCAGCGCGTACTGGCGTCGTGGTGGCACAACGCAGCCTCGATGACACCGTAATCCGTGCACCGTTCGCGGGAATCGTCACCGAAAAGTCGGCCCAGCCCGGCGAGATGGTCTCGCCGGTTTCCGCGGGCGGCGGCTTCACCCGCACCGGCATCGGCACGATCGTCGATATGGATTCGCTCGAAGTCGAGGTGGACGTCAGCGAAAACTTCATCAATCGAGTGCGGCCTCAACAGCCGGTCACCATCAAACTCAACGCCTATCCGGACTGGGATATTCCCGGGTCGGTAATTGCCATGATTCCCACCGCAGACCGCGCCAAGGCGACCGTCAAAGTGCGGATTGCCATCGGGCAAAAGGATCCCCGCATCATTCCTGAGATGGGGGCTCGCGTCGCCTTTTTGAGCGACAAAGAGCCCGCGACGGCGGGCGCCGAGAAGAGTCCGGCGGCGGGCGTGGTCATCCCCGCCGAAGCTGTCGTCACCAGCGGCAAGGCCACCATTGTGTTTGTCGTGCACGGATCGACGGTCGAACGGCGCGCGGTCCGTCTCGGCGGCAAAACCAGTTCCGGCCAGATCATCAGCGCCGGACTGGAACCTGGGATCATCGTCGCGCTCGGCGACTTGAGCAAACTCAGCGACGGCTCGCGCGTCCGCATCGAAAAACAGTAAGGAGCTTACGATGAGCACCCTGGTTTCTCTTAAAGATGTCGTGAAGCGCTATCAGCGCGGCAAGCAATCGGTCGAGGTGCTGCACGGGGTAAATCTGTCGATTGAACAGGGAGAATTTCTGGCGCTCATGGGCCCTTCCGGTTCAGGCAAGACCACGCTTCTCAATCTGATCGCGGGCTTGGATCAGCCCACCGAGGGCGAGGTGACGGTGGCCGGCGAGCGGATCGACCGGTTATCCGGCGGCAAGCTTGCCAAATGGCGCGCGCGCCACATCGGATTTGTCTTTCAGTTTTACAACTTGCTGCCGGTCTTGAGCGCGGCGCGCAACGTCGAAGTACCGCTGCTGCTGACCAACCTGTCCTCGAAGCAACGCAAGCAAAATGTGCGGGCAGTCCTCGAACTGGTCGGTCTCGCCGATCGCGCCACCCACAAACCGGGCGAGTTGTCCGGCGGACAGCAGCAGCGCGTATCCATTGCGCGCGCGCTCGTCGCCGATCCCACTTTGTTGGTGTGCGATGAACCCACGGGCGATCTTGATCGAGAGAATGCCGAGGAAATCTTAAGACTGCTGCAAATGTTGAATCGTCAGCAGGGCAAGACCATTATCATGGTGACGCACGATCCGCTCGCGGCCGATCACGCCTCGCGGATCTTGCATGTGGATAAGGGCCGGCTGGTCGACTCGACCGAGCGCAACGCCGCATGAAATATTTCATGCTCATCTGGGCAGGATTGTGGCGCAAGAAGACCCGCACCATCCTGACCATGCTGTCGATCGTCGTGGCATTCTTGCTGTTTGGTCTGCTGCAAGGAATCAATCAAGGGATCAAGGCCGGTCTCAGCGACACGCGCAACAATCGTCTGTGGACCACCAGCCGCATGAGCGCCATCAATTCGATTCCGGCCAGCCTCATGGACCGCATGATGACCGTGAAGGGGGTGCGCACTGTCACACACCTGAGCTACTTCGGCGGATACTTCCAAGACGCAAAGAATGCCATCCCTGCCTTTACCACCAACATCGACAAGCTCGCGATCGTCTATCCGGAACTCAACATCACCCCGGCGCAGGTCGCCGCCATGAAGGCGACGCGGCCCGGCGCGCTCATCGGGCGTCCATTGGCAAAAAAATACGGCTGGAAAGTCGGCGATAAGGTTCCTCTGGGTACGACAATTTGGACCAACAATGACGGCAGCAACAACTGGGCCTTTGATATCGTCGGAATCTTCGACCCCCTGCCGGGGTCGAGCGGAAATCCCCTCGCTTCCGCTTTCTGGATCAACTACGACTATTGGGACGAAGCGCGGCAATTCGACAAGCATCGGGTGCATCAATACATCGTTCAGGTAGACGACCCGACGCATTCCGCGGAGATTTCATCGCAAATAGACAAGCTGACGGAGAATTCGTTTGATGAGACTCGTACGCAAACCGAGAATGCGACGTTGCAATCGAGACTTAAGCAATTTGCCGATATCAATTTTATCGCCAACGCCATTGTCGGCGCGGTGATGTTCACATTGTTGTTTCTCACCGCCAACACGATGATGCAATCCGTGCGCGAGCGAATTCCGGAGTTGGCAGTCTTGAAAACGTTGGGATTCACCGGCGGCAAGGTCTCCGTGCTCGTCCTTATCGAGTCCCTCATGCTCTGCCTGTTCGCCGCCGTTGTGGGGTTGATCCTCTCCGCGGGTGCAATGAAGCTCGTAGGCTCCGTACTAGGTCCTGCCACACTGTTGCCGGTTGTGGTCATTATCGGGCTGGTGATCGCCGTCGCGCTGGCCTTCATAAGCGGTCTGCCGCCTGCCTTGCGGGCCCAGCGGCTCAACATAGTCGACGCGCTCGCAGGTCGATAGGAAACGACAATGAGCGCATTCAGCCAAATTGCCGCCGTCACCGCCATCAACATTCGCAGCTTGCCGCAACGAATCGGCACCTCCTCGGTCGTCGTCATCGGCATTGCCGGCGTGGTTGCGGTGCTCATTTCGGTGCTCGCCATGTCGACCGGCTTCATCAAGACATTGCAAAGCACCGGGCCTGAGCATCGCGCCATTGTCGTGAGAACAGGTTCCAGTGCGGAACTTATCAGTGTTTTGACGAATGACGCGGCATTGACGATTGCGGATGCGGCGGGCATCAAGAAAGGCAGCGCCGGCCGGCCGCTGGTCTCCCCGGAAACCCTGTTGATCGTCAATCTAACCAAGAAAGATGGTGAAAATGGGACCGCGCCCTTTCGCGGCTTTACGCAGGATGGCTTCGCCGTGCATCCTGAGATCAAGATGATTAGCGGTCGCCCCTTTCGACCCGGCGTGACGGAAATGATCGTCGGGAAGTCCGCGCAACGTCTCTACTCGGGGCTTGATATCGACGCACAGGTCAAACTCCGCGGTGCTACCTGGACTGTGGTCGGCGTCTTTGACGGCGGCGGCACATCGCACGATTCCGAACTCATAGCAGACAAGCAAACCCTCAATTCCGCCTATCAGCGCGGGGATGGGGAACAAAGCGTTTGGGTCGTCCTCGAGTCGCAGGGCAGTTTCCAAGCCTTCAAGGATGCGATTACCGCCAATCCCCAACTGCAGGTGGATGTCTCCACGGAACAGGAGTTCACGGCACAACAATCTTCCGCACTCAGTCAGATTCTCAAAATCGTGGCCTACGTCGTCGGGGGAATCATGGCGATCGGGGCGATCTTCGGCGCGCTCAATACCATGTACTCGGCGGTCAGCACCCGTTCGCGCGAAATTGCGACCTTGCGTGCCATCGGTTTTGGTCCCGCCCCGGTGGTGATCTCGGTTTTCGTCGAAGCGCTGCTTCTCGCGCTCATTGG
>Ga0307474_10000474_pt1 | contig 28790 bp, 30 predicted proteins | sample atmos_gasesECM1C_2_FD_203312 | JGI IMG/M metagenome (GOLD analysis project Ga0307474, IMG submission 203312) | Hardwood forest soil microbial communities from Morgan-Monroe State Forest, Indiana, United States - atmos_gasesECM1C_05 | ecosystem: Environmental > Terrestrial > Soil > Temperate... | reverse complement strand
CGGGGTTTGTACGTAGTACTTCCGTTTGGAGACGTCAGCCGACCCGCGCCAGTCGGCAACAATCATTTGCCAGACCCGAACAAAACATTGATCGAGATGGCTGCGGCTTCTGCACAGGACGACCTGCTCGCGGCGTTAGCCGACGGTACTGGCGGGGTGTTCTTTCACAACAACAACGACCTTGACGAAGGGCTTCGCCGCACGGCACAAGCGCCGGAATATTCGTATGTGCTGGCATTCTCACCCCAGAATCTCAAGCTTGACGGCAGCTTTCATGCTCTGAAAATCACGCTGACGAGCGGGCAAAAACTCAATCTTCAGGCGCGTCGCGGCTACTATGCGCCCAAGCATTTCGCCGACGCCAACGAGCAAGCCAAACAGGAAATCGAGGACGAGATTTTTTCGCAGGAAGAGCTGCACAATCTTCCGGTTAAGTTGCGTACTCAGTTTTTCAAAGCGAGTGATAACGACGCCAAGCTTGTCGTGCTCGCCCACGTGGACGTCCAGCGGCTGCGTTTTCGGAAGATCGAGGGAAGGAACGACAATGTTCTAACCTGTGTATCAGCTTTGTTTAACCGCAATGGCAACCTCGTGCAGGGCATGCAGAAAGTCGTTACCATGCACTGGAAGGACGAGACTCTCGAGCACAAGTTGGCGTCGGGCATTACGCTCAAGACGAGCTTTGACGTGAAACCAGGGAGCTATTTGGTCCGGTTAGTAGTACGCGATGAGCAAGGGCAACTAATGTCCGCGGAAAATGGAAGTGTGGAGATTCGGTAAAACAGTCTGTGGAGGTGAGTATGCGCGGTCGTAAGCTGAATTTTTTGATTAGCGCGATCGTTTCGGTCGGTTGCTGTTTTTCATCCGGCTCCTTCAACCTTCTCGCCCAAGCGCAACAAGCCGCATCAGAGCCCGACAATTCGGGGGTAATCCATGCCGAAACACGGCTAGTTCTCGTCGATACCGTGGTTACCGACAAGAAGGGCAACTATATCCGCGATCTTGCACAGAAGGATTTCAAGGTGTGGGAGGACGGCAAAGAGCAGTTAGTCACCAGCTTCTCTTTCGAGGAACGCACTGACCCCACCACGGCAAAACCGCGTTACATGGTTCTTTTTTTCGACAACTCCACCATGGAGTTCGGTGACCAGGCCAAGGCCCGCGATGCCGCGACCAAGTTCATCGAGGCCAACGCTGCCCCCGACCGCTTGATTGCGATCGCCGAGTTTGGGGGTAGTGTGCGCATCACGCAAAACTTCACGGCAGATGCGAATCGCCTCAAGCGAGTCGTGGCAGGCATTAAAGGGTCGGCGGTTAATCCCAATGCTCAGCCCGATCAGCCCGTGATGCTCGCCTCACTGGGGGGACTTCCGCCCACGGCGCCCTCGCTGAGTAACGCGGAGGCCGACTTCGGAGTCCACACGGCACTGCTCGCCCTTCGAAGTCTGGCCAAAGACCTGTCGGCTGTGCCCGGACGGAAAACTCTGGTGATGTTAACCGCTGGTTTCCCCCTGAACTTCGAATATCAATCTGAGGTCACGGCAGTAATCGATACTTGCAACAAGGCGAACGTCGCCATTTATCCCATTGATGTTCGAGGACTGGTGGCTTCACAGCTCTCCGGGCCGCAAAGCCGGCTCACCCCTCACTTCGACTCTTCATCCGCATCATTGAATCCGGCGGCGTACCACTACCTGGCGCATCAACCGATGCTCAGCCTTGCCTCGTTCGCTGAACCCGAACCGTTCTACGGTCAACATGGTGGAGGAGGCGGCGGGGGCGGTGGTCACGGCGGGGGCGGCACAGGTGGCGGTGGAGGTACCGGTGGAGGCGGTACAGGTGGAGGCAAAGGCGGCGGTGGTACTGGAGGGGGCGGCACCGGCGGTGGTAAGAGCGGCGGCGGGACTACCGGCGGCGGCTATGGCAGCGGGACTAACAATAATTATGGCTACAACAATCAAACTTACACCCAGCCCCGGCAGATTGTCCCCCAATTTCCTCCCAGCGCTTCTGACAACCAGCAGGTTCTCTATCAACTCGCCGATGGCACCGGCGGCTTTGTCATCCTGAACACCAACGATTTAGTTGGCGGACTGGATAGAATCGCTAAGGATCAGAACCAGTACTATCTTCTGGGGTACAAGCCCGCCGTCTCTACCGAAGGAAGCTGTCACAGCCTGAAGGTGAAGGTGGAACGCGGTGGCACGTCCGTCCGCGCTCGTAGCGGCTATTGCAACACCAAGCCGGTCGATCTGCTGGCAGGGAATCCGATCGAGAAAGATTTGGAGTCTCGAGCAGGGGGTGAGCTCAAAGGCAATGTGGCCGCCTCCATGCAAGCTCCATTCTTCTACACTTCCCCAAACACTGCTCAGATTCATCTTGCCGTGGACATTCCTCCCTCGGCCATGAAATTCGAAAAGGTAAAAGGCAAGCAACACGCTGCGCTCAACATTCTTGGCATCGCTTACAAGCCGGACAACTCCATTGCCGCGCGTTTCAGCGATACCGTCAATCTGGACTTCGACGGCAAAAAAGAACTGGAAGAATTTCAGAAGCTGCCGTTTCACTACGAAAACCAGTTCGGCATCGCCTCCGGAGAGTACAAGCTGAAAGTCGTTTTCAGCTCCGGCAACGAGAGCTTTGGCAAGCTCGAATCACCACTCGCGATCGACCCCTATCCGGGCAAGGCGTTCAGCATCAGCGGGGTGGCTCTGAGCAATTCGATTCGCCGCGCCGCCGATCTCTCCACGGATCTCGACGGCCAGTTGCTCGAAGATAGAACTCCATTGCTGGTGCAGGGCATGCAGCTCTCGCCCTCGGCATCCAATCATTTCAAGAAGACGGATAACGCGGCCCTGTATGCGGAGGTGTATGAGCCGCTGTTGAAAGATCCCAATCCTCCCGACGTCGCCTACGAACTGATCGTGGTCGAAAAGAAAAGCGGGCAGGTCAAAGTGCATGTCGGCAGCCGGACCGACAAGGGAGCCGCCCGCAATTCGGTGATCCCGCTCGGCTTGAAAATACCGGTCGCGACGCTTGGCGCGGGTTCCTATCGCCTGGATTTGAGGGCCGTCGATTCCGTGGGAAATTCGAGCAAGACTCGCTCTATGGATTTCGAGGTGGAATAAATCTAGCTCCGGGACGGTGTCATCCTGAGCGCAGCCGTTTTTCAGGCGGAGCGAAGGGTCTCCCGCTGCACAGGCGTCGAGCATCCGCCAAACCAACCCACCAACCGCCCCTCACTCGACCGCCGCCTCGCGCTTCGCATATGATTCTGGGATGAAATCGAGGCGCCCTCGATGATCATCGCGCGAAGTCCGCTGAGAATCTGTCTCGGCGGCGGCGGCACCGACCTACCATCTTATTACCGGCAGCACACCGGTCTCGTAATTTCCGCCGCGGTTACCCGTTACGTCTACATCACGATCAACGAGGCATTCCGTCCACGGATCATCGTCAAATACTCGAAGTTTGAAGACGTGGAGCGCGTCGAGGAGATCCAGCATCCCATCATCCGTGAAGCATTGAAACTGACTGGCATCACCGGACCCTATCTCGAAATTGTGAGCCTCTCCGATATCCCGGCAGGTACGGGCATGGGTTCCTCTGGAAGCTTCACCACGGCCCTTTTGTGCGCATTACATACGTTGAAACGAGATTTCGTGCCGCCGCGCGAGCTTGCCGAGGAGGCTTGTCACATCGAATTGGACTTGCTCAAGGAACCCATCGGCAAGCAGGACCAATACATCTCCGCTTTTGGCGGCATTACCTGCTTTCAGTTTCTGCCCGACGATACCGTCGTGGTTGAGCCCCTTAAAATTGCCGCTGAAACGTTGGCCAATCTCGAAGACAATCTGCTTCTGTTTTTTACTGGAAGTTCGCGCAACGCGTCCGATATTCTCCGCGACCAGGATTCCAGAACTAAACAGCACAACGGTGAAATGCTCGAAAATCTTCACTTCACCAAGCAGTTAGGCGTCGAGAGTCGCAGTGCGTTGATCGGCGGAGACTTGAACAAATTTGCAGATCTGATGAATGTCCATTGGGAGCACAAGAAGAGACGCTCGCCCGGTATGAGCAGCAGTAATATCGACCAGTTTTACGAACTCGCGCGCGCCAACGGCGCTCGCGGCGGCAAGCTCATCGGAGCCGGAGGCGGTGGATTTCTAATGTTTTACACCGAAGAGAAAACCCGGTTGCGCGCGGTCATGCGCCGCGCCGGACTGCGCGAAGTCCGCATGCAATTCGACTTTGCCGGAACCACGGTCGTGGCCCATTCCTAGGAGACTTCGTTGCTGACAGTAGCGATTCTAGCCGGCGGTCGAGCGACCCGCCTGGGTGCGATTACCGAAGGCGTTCCCAAGTCGCTGCTCGAAATCAACGGCGAGCCGTTTGTCGCGCACCAGCTTCGGTTGCTGCGCAATAACGGAGTGCAGCGAGTCGTCCTCTGTGTCGGCCATTTCGGCGAATTGATCGAGCGCGCCATCGGCGACGGATCAGCCCTGGGCGTTCAGGTAGACTACTCATTCGATGGACCGCTTTTGTTAGGGACAGCGGGAGCAGTCAAGAACGCCTTGCCGAAGCTGGGAGATTCTTTTTTCGTGATGTACGGCGACTCATACCTTCTTTGCGACTATGCTGCCATCGCCGGGAAATTCGCCTCCGCGGGCTTGCTGGGATTGATGACCGTATATCGCAACGAAGGCAAATGGGACAGCAGCAACGTTGACTTTGAAGCGGGCAGATTTGGCGGAGGCCCGCAGGACGAAGGAAAGATTCTTGCATACAGCAAGACCGCGCGCACCCCACGCATGCACCACATCGACTACGGTCTAGGAGTTTTTCGCGCCGGAGCGTTTAATGGCGTGGCATCGGGTGAACCGTGCGATCTGGCAGAACTATACTCGAATCTGCTGCTGCACAATCAACTGGCTGCGTTCGAAGTGCACGAACGGTTTTATGAGATTGGTTCTCCGGCAGGGTTGCGCGAGACCACAGAATTCCTGGCTGCAAGAGAGCAGACTCAAGAGAAGTAGCGACTCGCAAGAGATAGATGACGAAGACGAACACATTTGCGGAAACATTTCTGGCCGAAGCTAGAGCTGTCATCGACCGGCTCGACGCGGTGAGCATAGAAAAGGCCGCATTGCTGCTCTCTGAGACCCGTTCTTGCGGAGGAAGACTATTCATTCTCGGAGTTGGCGGCAGCGCCGCGAACGCTTCGCATGCAGTCAACGATTTCCGCAAGATCGCCGGCATTGAAGCCTACGCACCCACCGACAATGTCTCGGAACTCACCGCCCGAACCAACGATGAAGGTTGGGCGACCGTTTTTGAAAGTTGGCTGCGCGTGAGCCGCTTGCGCTCCAACGATCTTTTGCTTGTTTTCTCAGTCGGCGGCGGCGATCTCGAAAAAAATGTCAGCCCCAATCTGGTGACGGCTCTGCAGTATGCCAAAACAGTTGGTGCGAGAGTCCTCGGCGTGGTCGGCCGCGACGGTGGACACACCGCCAAAGTCGCCGACATTTGCGTCGTAATTCCTACCGTCAACCCTGATCACGTCACTCCCCACACGGAGGCTTTTCAGGCGGTCGTCTGGCACTTGTTGGTTTCGCACCCATTGGTGAAGCAGCAGCAAACGAAATGGGAGTCGACTGAAGCCGATCGCCGCCCGCCCCGCGCCGCCGTCTTTCTTGACCGCGATGGCGTTCTCAACCGCGCCGTCGTGCGCGACGGCAAACCCTATCCGCCCGCAAGTCTGAAAGAACTGGAAATTCTGCCGAATGTGGCATCGGCCTTGCGCGATCTGAAGGCGCACGGCTTCGCCGTCTACATAATCACCAATCAGCCCGATGTCGCCCGCGGCAATCAGACACGCGAAACCATCGAAGCCATGCACAAATCCCTCGCCGCTTCACTTCCCATCGACGACATATTCGTCTGCTATCATGACGATACCGACAACTGCGAGTGCCGAAAACCAAAGCCCGGCCTGCTTTTCGAGGCGCAGCGTAAGTACAACCTCGATCTGGCTCGAAGCTACATGGTGGGAGATCGATGGCGCGATATCGATGCCGGCCACGCGGCGGGATGCACAACGATTCTGATCGATTACGGCTACCGCGAGCGCAAGCCGGCGAAAGCTCCGGAAGCCACGGTTCGATCGCTGCGCGAAGCCGCAGACTGGATCATGAACTCCAGTATGTCGCGGTCTGACGTGAAGGAGCCCAATGCTGATGACGAAGTCCGTGTCTGACCTGAAGGTTCAGATTTTTGCCGACGGAGCCGACAAGGCCAGCATGCTCGAGCTCTACCGGCAGTCTTACATCAAGGGCTTCACGACTAATCCCACGCTGATGCGCAAAGCGGGGGTTACCGATTACGAGCGTTTCGCCCGTGAAATTCTCCAGCATATTTCCGACCGCCCGATTTCTTTCGAAGTCTTCGCCGATGACGAAGGCGAAATGGAACGGCAGGCCCGCAAAATTGCACGCTGGGCGGAAAACGTCTACGTAAAGATTCCGGTTACAAATACGCGGCGAGAGCCTATGTGCGACCTGATCCGGCGATTGAGCGTCGATGGCATTCAAGTGAATGCCACCGCGCTGCTCGCCCTGGAGCAAGTCCGAGACGTCGCGCAAGCGCTGAGGGGCGGCGCGCCGTCCTACATCTCCGTTTTCGCCGGTCGCGTCGCCGATACCGGCCGAGATCCGGTTCCGTTGATGAAATCGGCGCTTGAGCTAATGGCGCCCAATCCCAGGTGCCAGCTCGTGTGGGCCAGCCCGCGGGAACTCTTAAATATTTTCCAGGCCGATGAGATCGGCTGCCACATTATTACGGTTACTTCCGATGTGCTGAAGAAAATCCCGCTCATCGGAAAGGACCTGCATGACTATTCTCTGGAGACGGTGAAGATGTTCCACAACGACGCGGCGCACTCCGGATACGAACTGGAGATTCAGGCGGAAGCAGACAAACGACCGGTCGGATCGCTCACCTCGTAACACCTACCTGGGATATTGCCCCGAGATATAGCCTTCCAACTCCTCGATATGATGAGCCTGGTCTGAGATGATCCACTTGACCAGGTCTCCCAGGGAAACGATGCCGACGACATTGCCGTCTTCCTCAACAACCGGCAGATGGCGGAAGCGATGCTTGGTCATGATCGACATGCAGTCGTCCACGGTATTGCGCGGGGTTACGAAAACCACGGGAGAACTCATGATCGCGCTGACTGGAGTTTCCTTCGATGCGTGGCCCTTTAGAATCACCTTGCGGGCATAGTCACGCTCCGACAAAATGCCGACAAGCCTGCCCTCGGAAACAACGATCAACGCGCCCACACCCTCGACCGCCATCTTTTCGATCGCCTCATAAACAGACTGCTCCGGCGTTGCCGAGAGAACTCGGCTGTTCTCTTTGTTCTTCAGCACCACTGCGATCGTGTCGGTAAGTTTCATGGGGCTCCCTCTGCCGGGCAAGATTATACGCCTGAGCCTTTCGCCACGACCCGAGGCCGTGAGAAAGATGACAATTGAATGGGAACCGTTGCCGCACTACTGATCCCCAAAAAGACGATCCCAAAAAAGAAAGGCCAGCCTGATGGCCGGCCCAAGGGGAGCGAATTGCCGTCTTACTTCGACATGCTGTCTTTCTTCATGGCGTCGCCCGCCATCTTCAGCGACATCACATGGACTTCCATCTTGTCGGCATAAACGTGGGCGGTGAGCGTTACATGGTGGCCTTCGTGACCCTTCACCGCTTCCGGATTCTGGATCGTCCAACTCTTACTGTCCTTGTCGCCGACAAAGCTCTTTCCGTCCTCACCGATCGTGCCTGTAACTTTGGTGGTTTTCGAGGCGGTGTCGGCCTTCATGTTGTCCTGCTTCATTGAATCCTGTGCTACTGCCACACCGCACAGCAGCAAGGTAAGAGCGAAACACGCTGTCATCAATTTCTTCATCTTCTTTCTCCTCTTGAATACTTCGGCCATGTGGCAGCCGGTTGGATTATACGCCCGATGTGGATGTTCTTATTGCGCAGGATGTTGCCGCAAAAGTTGTAAATTTCTATCACTGTCCCGTCGTCTCCCCACGCGTGAGGATCACCACAAACTAGGGATTGATGACGCCAAACTCTCCTGTCTTATAGTTGCTGGTTCCGGCGGCAAAGAATAATTGGTTGGTGTTCCCGTTGTTTGCAACACTTCCGCCGCCAAACAACAATGCCCAAAGGCCGGGAATGGTGATGACCTTGCCGGTTGTATCTTTCAACACGCCGACAACTTTTCCGCTCTTCGGATTCACGGCATGGATCTGCCCATTATTGACGTTGCCGACCAGCAAGTCGCCGCTGAATGTACCGAAGGTACTGGGCGCCAGCGCCACCGCCCAAGGGGCAAGCAGCGGACCTTTCGACCCATTCTTGGTGAGCGGCCTGATCAGCTTTCCGCTCGGGCTGAAAATGTCGACGGCCCCTCCCGCCGAGCCGTCAAAGGTCACATAGATTTTTCCATTGATTGCCTGCACGCCATACACTTTCAGACCTGTCAATGTGGTGTCGGTGAAAGTACTCGTCAGAGTGAAAGTACTGTCATAGATTTCGATCTGATTCTTGGCTTGGTTGCACGCGTAGATGAAAGTATTGGCGCCAACCGTCGCAATCGTGAGTCCGGTGTAGTTGGCGGTGGCGTGATTGTTGACCGCGATCACCGCGCTGTTGGCGTTGACTGAAGAATTCCAGCCGCTAATGGTTCCGTCCATCGTGGCGAAGATAAAGTTCGCGGGGCCAGAGTTTCCATTCTGGCTGATCACGAAACCGGTAGTCGAGTTCGCGACGAGACCGGTCGGATGCCCCTTGCCGGATACCGCGGGGGGGACTGTCACAACCAACGGCACGATCCCTCCCGTCGCATTGTAGACAGTCGATTTGCCGGTGCCCTCATCTGCAATCCAAAACGGCCCTCCGGTCGCATAGGCCATGCCCCAGCCGTTGACCAGGTTGGGATCCTGCGAAGTGGTTACGAGACTGGTCAGCGTATATTGGGCAAACGCAGGCGCAACGACCGCGATCGAGAGAAAGGCTAACGCGGCCAAAACAGCCGCACGGGCGAAGATTGCACGTCGAGTCTTTGTACGCAGAATCATGGAAGAAACCTCCGGGGAAGTGAACCACTGCGATGCGAAGCAGATCATTACCGAGTTGAAGGGACAAGTTGTCACCAGATTGTTAAAAGCGCTCCTCATAGAGACTTAATACCCCTGCATGCGCGGTTATTTTAGTAACGATGGAGGGTGATTAGCCTCAAACCGGTGTTTCTATTACACTGGTCGTGCCTGCCCTTGAGTAATTCGCTCGCCCGGGCGGCTCACAACTAAAATTTCATGCGAGGGTTAACACTTTACATGATTAACAAACTCACCAAATCGCTGGTGGTCGTGGCAGTGGGTGGTCTAATGTCGCTGGGCGCCGCCGCTGCTCAAACCTCAAACACATCCGGCGCGGGACCAGGCGTAAACGATCCGGGACATCCGCGGGTCAACGAAGTGAACACGCGCGAAGCCAGCCAACAGAGCCGCATTGCCAACGGAGTTCAGAACGGCACGCTTTCCGCCGGACAGGCTGCCCATCTCGAAAACCGCGAGCAGCACATCCAGAATCAGGAAAAGCGGGATATGGCTGCCAACGGCGGTCACCTGACCAAGGGTGAACAGCGCCAGATTAACCGCGAACAGAATCGCACCAGCAAGCAGATCCACCAGGACAAGCACTCCGCGAAGTAGTTCTGACGGTCTGATCGTCCGGTTCGGCACTAGCCGCGAGAGTCATCGCGGCTTTTTTTCTGTGTGCAAGGCGGCCGTGGCCTCCTGGCATCGTCCATGTAATCGATTCGTCAGTCATAGGTGGGCCACAACTGACGTCCGGATTTCGTAACACTTTGCCACAGCCGGTGCGGCCCTTGCCTGGGTTGTTTATAATGTGCGCGCCTTGCGCGGTGCTCTTTTTCGAGTCCGGCTACAGGTTCAGCGTTATGGCGTGTATAAGTGAAGTGAAAATTGATCTCTGAATGCATGAACGTGAAACCTGGAGTGGAGGTAGCCAGCCTCAGCGATGTTGGCTGCCAGCGCGAGAACAATGAGGATTCTTACCTCTACTGGGAGCCGGCGGAAGAAGAAGAATTCCAGCGCAAGGGCCGCCTGGCAGTCATAGCGGACGGCATGGGTGGCCACGAGGGCGGTCAGGAAGCCAGCCGCCTGGCAGTCGAGACGGTTCGTGAGGTCTACGATCAGGGTTTCCGTGACGATCCCCAAACCGCGCTGGTCGAGTCCTTCGTTGCTGCCCATACTCGCATTCTGGGTTTCGCCGAGCAACACCCCGTATTTCAGGGAATGGGTACAACTTGTACGGCTTTGGTTCTCCGCGGCTGGCAACTTTATTTTGCCCATGTCGGTGACAGCCGTCTCTATCTCGTGCGCGATGCCCGCATTCTGCGTTTGACTCGCGACCACTCCTATGTCGGACGGTTGGTCGAAAGCGGGCTGGTCCGTGCCGAGGACGCGGAGAAGCACCCGCAGCGTCATATCCTGACCGCCGCGCTGGGCGCGGGAAGGGAAGTCGCCGTCGACGGCGCCGAACAAGGCTTACTCCTACAGGATGGCGATGAACTCCTGCTTTGCACCGACGGTCTATGGGGCGTGGTAACGGAAGAAGAATTAGAAGCGGCAGTCAGCGGCAAGACTCCCTCCGAGTCTTGCGCTGCTCTGGTCAAGCTGGCGCGAGAGCGGGGCGGCCCCGATAACATCACCGTCCAGGTGCTGCGCATCGGAACCGGGTTGAAGAACGAACGCTGACCCGCGATTTCCACAGAATTTGACGATGAAACTGCAATAGGATGCACACTGTTGCCTCCGCGCAATTCCGGATCGCTTAGCTAACCGCCTGAAACTCTTACACTTATCGCTGATTTCGGATCCCCCGAGAAAGGCACTTCGCTTGCAATGTCGCTAACGTCGATAAAGTCTATTACTTAGATGGACTTTATGGCATAATAGCCCGCCATGAAAATTTCTCAAAAAGGTCTCTATGCTCTGCAAGCGATGATGATGCTCGCCCGCCATCACCATCAGGGCGCCATCAAGATCCGCGAGATCGCCTATGAAGAAGATCTTCCGGAAAAATTTCTCGAACTCATTCTCCTCGAACTCAAGAATGCTCGCATGGTCGAAAGCGTTCGCGGCGCCAAGGGCGGATACCAGCTTCGCCGCGATCCCGCTGAAATCCAGCTCAGCGAGATCATGCGCCTCATCGATGGCCCCCTGGCCCCCTTCGCCGACGCCGAGCAACTCCGCGTGCTCATCAATCGCGATCTTCCTCACCGTGCGCTCTATCAGATATTTCTCGATGTGCGCGACGCCGCCGCCAAAATTCTGGATAACACCACCCTGGCCGATCTGATCTCCGGCGCCCCGCCCCGTTCCACCAGAGGCAAACGAGCCAAGAAGAAGGAAAAAGAGAAGGGAAGTGTTCTGCCCATGGTGGTCGGAGGCAAGGGTGAGTAAGCGATTTCTACTTATTCTGGTTTTCGCCGTTGTGGCAGCGGTTTCGAGCTGGGCGCAAACCACTGTTCGGGTCGGAGCTTTTCCTAACATTACCCACGCCCAAGCCATGGTGGGCAAGGCGAACGGGTATTTCGACAAAGCCATGGGTCCGCAGGTCAAAGTGCAATGGACCAGCTTCAACGCCGGTCCGGCGGCCATTGAAGCACTGTTCGGTGGCGCCATCGACATGACCTACGTCGGCCCGAATCCAGCGATCAACGGCTATGTCCGGTCGAACGGCGAAGCCGTGCGCGTGGTGGCGGGAGCGGCGAGCGGTGGCGCTTCATTGATCGTGCGTAATGACAGCGGAATCGAGAAACCGGAAGATTTTCACGGCAAGCGCGTCGCATCGCCTCAACTCGGCAACACGCAGGACGTCGCCCTTCGCAATTGGCTCAAGACTCACGGGATGAAAACAAATGACAAGGGAGGCGATGTCCAGATCATTCCCCTCGCCAATCCCGATCAGCTCACGTTGTTTTTGAGAAAAGACATCGATGCGGCGTGGGCCCCCGAGCCCTGGGCCACTCGCCTGATCCACGAGGCTAACGGGCGTCTCTTTGTCGATGAACGCACCCTCTGGCCGAACGGGCAATTCGTAATCGGACTATTACTAGTCAACACAAAGTTCCTGAAGAATCATGCGGACCTGGTGAAGAACTGGATTCGCGCCGAGGTCGAACTCACAGATTGGATCAACGCCCATCCCGTCGAGGCCAAGAAACTGTTGAATCAGCAAATTCAGGCCGAGACCGGCAAGGCGCTTGCCCCTTCCGTTCTCGATGAAGCCTACACGCGCATGCAGGTAACCTATGACCCTTTGCATAGCGCGCTCTCCACCGCGGCGCAACAGGCGTTTGACGATGGTTTTCTGGGCCGGCAAATGCCCGATCTCTCCAGGCTCTACGATTTGTCGCTCCTGAACGAAGTTCTTGTTGAAAAAGGCAGAAAGGCGATCCAATGAGCACCAACCCGCAGAATTTCGCCGCCCAGCTTCCCCTTCTCATCGATCCGCGAACTCCCGCGCGCATCGGTGGCACGCGCGGAAAAATGGGATTGGCCAAGCCGCCGCTCCCGGTTCGCGGATCTTCCCAAGGGCTTCCGAAAGTAGGTCTAAGCAACATCTGCCTGAGTTATCGCACTCAGAGCGGCGAACGATTGCTTGCTCTGGATCACATCAATCTGCAGGTGAAGGCGGGAGAATTTCTCTGTATCGTCGGACCCTCGGGGTGCGGCAAATCTACATTGCTTCATCTGATCGCAGGCTTGCACCGGCAAACGTCCGGGGAGGTTTTGATCGACGGAAAACGCGTTCAAGGACCCGGCCCAGACCGCATTCTGATCTTCCAGGAACTCGGGCTTTTTCCATGGCTCACCGTCGGAGACAACGTCGCGTTCGGGATGAAGATGAGGGGCATCGGCAAGCCGGAGAGGGAAGAGAAGACCCGCTCCTATCTCCGCCTGGTGCATCTCCTGCAATTTAAGGACAGCTACACCCATCAGCTTTCCGGCGGCATGCGGCAGCGGGTGGCTCTGGCTCGGGCTCTCGCCGCTGAACCAGACGTTTTGTTGATGGATGAGCCCTTCGCTGCACTGGACGCGCAAACCCGCGACCTGCTGCACGACGAACTCGAACGCATCTGGGCGGAAACCGGGCGCACCATCATTTTTGTCACGCACAACGTACGCGAGGCGATACGGCTCGGCGATCGGGTCGCTCTGCTGACCTTCCGGCCCGGCCGCGTAAAGCGCGAGTTCGCCATCGATCTGCCCCGTCCTCGCGTCCTGGAAGATGTCCACGTCGCGCACGCGGCTCGCGAGATTCTCGGCGAGCTTCGCGAAGAAATTAATCGCTCCCTCGAAGTCGAATACCACGTAGGTCTAAAGCCTCACGTGGAAGTCGGGGTGGAGCAGCCGTGATGAAGCGCGCCATTCGTTTAATCGTTTTCTACGCCGGGATGTTGGGTCTGTGGACCCTGCTGGCGCAGTTAAAAATCTGGCCACCCTACCTCTTCCCCACGCCTTGGGGTGTCGGCGAAGCCCTCTACGCCGGATTCCAGGATCACAGTTACTGGATTGCGATTGCCGTTAGCATGCGGCGCGTTCTGATCGGCTACGCGGTCTCAGTTGTGCTTGGAATGATCCTGGGACTCGGTGTGGCTAGCAGCACGTTTCTCGAAGAAACCATGGGTGGTTTGCTGGTGAGCCTGCAAAGCCTCCCCAGCATTTGCTGGTGGCCTCTGGCGCTGCTTTGGTTTGGCCTCAGTCAAAACGCGATTCTGTTTGTGGTCATCATGGGCTCCCTGTTATCCGTCACTCTGGCCATGGAAGACGGCCGCAAACAGATGCCCAAAATTTACGGCATGGCCGGACGCAACCTTGGCGCCAGCGGCTTTCGACTTTTCTGGCATGTCCTTTTACCGGCTAGTTTGCCCTTCATCGTTTCCGGCTTGAAGCAGGGATGGGCTTTTGCATGGCGCTCGCTGATCACTGCCGAAATGCTTTATCTAAGCCTCGGTCTCGGTCAGGTCCTGATGATGGGTCGCGATTTGAACGACATGAGCGCCGTCATCGCTGTCATGATTCTGATTATTGCGATCGGATTCGTAGTCGATGGCCTGGTGTTTAAGTCCATGGAAAGCCATTTGCAACGTCGGTGGGGGCTTACCTCCTCAACTTAGGCCAGCTTCCAAAATATTGTTTGCAAGGGAATGGTTTGAGGTTATGGTCCGAGGTATGGCCCGAATGACTACTAAATCGATTGTCATAATAGAGGCTGTCGATATTGATTCAGCTGTTGGGATTTGAAAAGCACGAATCCACACGGCACATTTCAAAAGTTTCTGTAACTCCCCCAGTAAACGTTGTTCAACCACAACTCAAAAGGAGAGGATTGAAATTCCATGAAAGCAAGCAAGAAACTATTTCTCACGGCCCTCGCGCTGGCAGCACTTTCTGCCGGGAGTTGGGCGGAAACCCCTGCATCAGGTGCGCCAGGTGCCAACGAGGCCGCCCCAGCGCCCGCGCCGCCTGCAGTTACGGCAGCTGACGTTCAGGCGTTGAAAGATGCTCTCGCGGCGCAGCAACAGCAGATCGAGCGGCTTACGCGGCAACTCGAACGTCAAGAGGCCAGGCAACAGCTCCAGCAGTCCGCACCTAAGGCTGCTGGCCCTAATACTGTCCAAAAGCCTGTCGCGCAGCAGCAGTTAGCCGAGGTCACGACCGGCTTTGTGCCTCTGCAGAACGGCGCGGATGGCGTGCCCAGCGCGCAGGAGACTCAGCCCAACTCAGGTCCCATGGAGGGCCCGATTACCGTCCATTTCAGAGGCATCAACATCACTCCCGGCGGTTACGCCGCTGCCGAATTTGTGCGCCGGTCGCGAGCGCTGGGAGCCGATATGGCCACTCCGTTTAACAATATAACCATGCCGGGTGCGTCGCAGAGCGCGGTGTCGGACCTCTTTGGTTCCGCCCGGCAATCCAAGATCACTCTGTTCGCCGATGGGCGCATGAACAATGTAGATCTGTCCAGCTACGTCTCGGCCGACTTTCTCTCTTCCGGGGTCACCTCCACCTCGATTCAAACCAACGGCTACACTCTGCGTCTTCGCCAGGCGTGGGGACAGGCCAAGTTCAACAACGGCTGGAGCCTTGTGGGCGGCCAAATGTGGAGTCTGGTGACAGAGAACGGGAAGGGGATTTCACCCGATGATGACCTCGGCAGAACCAACGACGCTCGCCCGAAGACCATTGATTCGGTTTACAACGTTGGCTTCACTTCCGCCCGGCAACTTGGAGTCCGGGTCACTAAGGATTTCGCCGACAAAGTGTGGTTCGCGGTGGCCCTGGAAAACTCAGAGGGCACTCTGACCACGCACGGCAACGAGACCAATTTCTTGCTCGGCCAGGCGGGTGCGAGCAACACCAACAACACGGGGTCGACGTACACTTTCAATCCGTCACCTGACGTTATTGCCAAAGTCGCCTTCGAACCTGGCTTTGGGCACTATGAGATTGTCGGTCTATTTACGCGGTTTACCGATCGGATATTTCCCTGTGGGCAGGTGGTACTGAGTGGGACCGCAACCACCGGGCCTTGCCCGAATGGCGTGGGAACCGGTCCCAGCGCGGCCGGGGCGTTTAACGCTTCCAAGAATGCTGGAGGTTTCGGCGGGAGCGCACGCTGGCACTTCTTCGACAATCACATCATTTTTGGTGTGCACGGCTTCGGTGGCAGCGGCGTCGGGCGTTACTCCGTGGGTCAGCTCTCTGACGTTTCGATCCATGCGAATGGCACCGTTGACCCGATCAGGAACCTCCAGGGCCTGGCTAGTCTCGAGTGGCACGGCAAGAAACTCGATCTGTACACTTACAACGGAATCGAGTACGCTGCCCGCGCCGCCGATTTCGATCCTGTGACCCACAAACAAGTCGGTTATGGAGCGCCCCTGTTCAACAACTCCGGTTGCTACGTCGAGCTTCCTCCGACGGTAAACACCGGCTTCACTCCGACGACCCTCGCCAACTGCACCGCCGACACCCGGGCACTCACCGAGAACACAGCCGGCTTCTGGTATCGCTTTTACAACGGTCCCAGGGGCAGGTTTCAGTTCGGCACACAATATTCCTACATTACCCGCCAAACCTGGTCAGGAACGGGTTTTACCAAAGGAATCGGCGTGTCGCCCCAGGGAATCGAGAATATGGTCATGACGTCGTTCCGTTACTACCTGCCGTAACGGCGAATTTAACTTTCTGAAGGGCACAGTACCTTCGGGAAAACCGCCGGCCCGGTTTTGGCTCACTCTCCTTATCCGGGCCGGTGGTGGCAATTGAACCGATGCCGCAAATCAGCGTAGAGTGAGGCAAGGATTATCTTTGGCTGCGTTTTTGAATGCCCGTTTTGAAAGGCGCGGCTTCCAGCCGCGCCGTAACTAACTCATGTGCATCTTTCCTAGCGAGCCAACACGATCATGAACTCCCGTAGAGACTTCCTCAAGCACATGACTGGCGCCGCCGTCCTGGCTGGCGGAGTCCCATTGACGTGGGCACTCCCCCAGGCCGCGACCGTGGAAGTCCCGGGCGAAGACGGCCTGTTGGTACGCTCCTTCCGCTTCGTCGACCTCGAAACGCCGGTGGAATATTTCAACACCTGGCTCACTCCAACCCCACACTTCTTCGTACGCAATCACATGCATGAGCCCAGCGAACTCGACGCAAAGGACTGGCGTCTCTCGGTTGGCGGAGAAGTCGAGAAGCCCCTCACGCTAAGCCTGGCGGACATTTCGAAGGTCGAGACGCATTCGGTGGTCAACACTCTCGAATGTGCCGGAAACGGACGCAGCCTGCACCGCCCCCAGGTCCCCGGCGTTCAATGGGGAAAGGGCGCTGTGAGCACGGCGCGATTTTCTGGTCCCCGCCTCCACGACATCTTGCAGCGTGCCGGGGTGAAACCCACCGGAAAGCACGTCATGTTTCGTGGACTCGACGAAGTTCCCGGCAAAGTTCCTCCGTTCATTCGCAGCATTCCCATCGAGAAAGCTCTCGACACCGACACGCTGGTGGCAACGCACATGAACGGATCTCCGCTTACCAAGCATCACGGATTTCCAGCGCGCGCGCTGGTCCCCGGCTGGATCGGCGCCGCCTCCTGCAAATGGCTGACAGAAATTAAAGTGCTCGAAAACGAATTCGTCGGAAACTTTATGAGCCCCGGGTATCGCTTTCCGAATCAGCCCGTGCAAGCGGGCGAGGCCGTCAAGCCGGAGGACACGCATCCGCTGACTGCGCTGACCGTGAAATCAGTTATCTCCGCCCCGAGCGACGGCGCCAGCCTTAAGAAGGGCAAGGTGACGGTTCACGGCGCCGCCTGGGCCGGGGAGGCCGACATCGCAAAAGTTGAGATTTCTACCGACAACGGCGCAACCTGGAACGCCACAAGATTAGCCCACGATCAAGCCCGCTACGCCTGGCGCTTGTGGAGCTACGATTGGAAGGCGGGCAGTAGCGGCGACTATACCATCCTGTCACGCGCCACTGACAATCGGGGTCGCACTCAACCCTCGACCGCGGTCTGGAATCCCAGCGGTTATTTGTACAACGCAATCGATCAAGTGAACATTCATGTCTCGTAACGTCTTTCGCAGAGTGTTGAAGGCGGGTTATACCGTGAAGAAGGCAAGTAGTACCGTCGCGAAGCGTACCATGGAGAAAGTAGGCCGCACACTGGCGAAGCTGGGTACTGTGGAGAAGGCAGAGAATACCGTGGAAGAGCGGCGCTTCAGCGCCGTGTCAATAGTCACAGAAGATACGGGCTTCAGCCCCGGTGGTCGCAGTTTGCATCAAACCCTGGCAGCCACCGCCCTGCTCGCGATTGCCACTGTTTCCGCTCAAGCGCAAAAGCCCCCCAGCGCGAGCCCGAACGCCGATCTGCCTTCGGGCGCCATGCAAGCCAAGGCCACCACCGCCTGCACGGAGTGCCACGAGGCCCGCATCATCCTGCAGCAGCGCCTCAGCAAAGCCGCGTGGACAAAGGAAGTAGACAAGATGACTAAGTGGGGAGCCTTAGTCGATGCCGCTGATCGCGATGCGTTAATCGATTACCTGAGCGCGAATTTCAGCCCAGACAAACCCGCGTACCAGCCGCAGCGAAGCTCGGGCGAAAAAGCAGCGAAGTAGGCGAGCGTGAGAGAAGAATGAAATTCGCGAAGAGCAAAGCGCTGCCGACCCAATGTCCAGGGCTTCCAGGACCATTACGGCAGCGCTGCCAATTACCGAAAACCCAAAAGCATAGGAAAAGTATAGAAATCCGAGTGCCCTATTTCTAGTGCATGGAAGGGTACCCCGCAAGCTAGAGCTTTCCCTCGGTATCCTCTGTGCTCTCCGTGGTTAAGCTCTTCTCAGGCCGCAACAGAGGAAACAAAATAACGTCACGGATAGTATGCGAATCCGTAAGCAACATGCACAGCCTGTCCACGCCCACGCCGACGCCGCCCGCCGGAGGCATTCCATACGACAACGCGCGAATGTAGTCCTCATCCATCTGGTGCGCCTCATCGTCGCCGCGCTCGCGCTCCTGTAACTGCCCCTCAAATCGCCGCCGCTGATCTTCCGGATCATTCAACTCGCTGAAGCCATTAGAAATTTCCATCTGCCCGGCGTAGATTTCGAAGCGCTCCGTCCACTCCGGTTCATCCGGCTTCTGCTTCGAAAGCGGCGACACCGCGGTGGGGAACTCGTAGATGATCGTTGGCTGCGTCAAATGTTCCTCGGCCGTTGCCTCGAACAAACCTGCAATCGTTTTGCCCACGGGCTCATTCGGATCGTACGCCATGTGTGCGTGCGCCTGATTGAATCGCTCGACGAGTCTCTTCACCCCGTCGTGAGAACCAAACTCTTGCATTTCCGGCTTGGCTCCCGCAGTTTCCGGCCAATAACGAATGATCGCCTCCCGCATGGTCAGCCGCTGCCAGTTCGCCCAGTCAATTTCCTGATCTCCCCACTTCGCCCTCGTACCGCCGTTTACATCCTTCGCGGCCTGTGTAATCAACTCCTGCGTGAGGTCCATCACCCCTCGATAGTCGGTGTAGGCCTGGTAAAACTCGAGCATCGTGAACTCAGGATTCCACCGCCAGCCCAATCCTTCATTGCGAAAGTTACGGTTGATCTCATACACGCGATCGAATCCGCCGACTACCAACCGCTTCAAGTAAAGTTCGGGCGCGATGCGCAGGTACAAATCCATGTCGAGCGTATTGTGGTGCGTCACAAACGGCCGCGCGACAGCTCCGCCGGCGATGGGTTGCATCATCGGCGTTTCCACCTCCACGAACCCGTGTCCCTCCAGTGTGCGCCGCAGCGACTGCACAAGCTTGCTGCGCTTCAGGAAAACTTCCCGCACCTCAGGATTCATCACCAGATCGACGTAGCGCTGCCGGTATCTCAGTTCCACATCGGTCAGCCCATGCCACTTCTCCGGCAGCGGCAATAAATCCTTGCTGAGGAAAGTGATCTCCTCCACATGCACCGTCAATTCACCGGTACGCGTGCGAAACAAATATCCGCTCACACCGATGTGGTCGCCAAGATCGAGCAGCTTGTACAATTCGAATCCGCTGTCGCCGACCGCATCCTTCTTGACGTAAATCTGCAGCCGCTTTCCATCCTGCTGCAAGTGGCAGAATCCCGCCTTACCCATCAAACGGATAGCCATAATACGCCCGGCTACGCGCACCTCGATGCGGGGATTTTCCAGTTGCTCCGCCGTCTTCTCCGACTGCCCGGCGAGAATTTGCGCAATGGTTTGCGTGAATTCGTACTTGCTTCGGTAGGCAATTTGCCCAAGCGCCTCGATCTGTTTCAGCTTCTGGCGCCGTAATTCATAAATATTGTCGTCGAATGCCAAGAGAATCCTTTGAACAGGGAATTGCGCCTCACCGGCGCGCAGAATGTTGAAAAGAATGAACCGCGATTATAAATGCAGTCACGCCCGAATGCTTGTGCGGGGACGGGGAGTCCCATGTGGATCTGTCAAAGCCGATAATGGACAGCATCGAGGCCGTGTCTGAAAAGGCTGATGCTTGCCGCACCGCTGATTGTATTTAGGGAGTACGCGATGTGTTCTCTGGAAAGGAAGCCCGCGGAAGTTTCCGCACGTTTCAAGATCTGAGCATGTGCCTATGCTCCTTGGCGAAGCACAGTTTGCTCTACCAGCTTGCTGCCTGACTATTTCTTTCCCACTCAGGAAAATCTAGAGCCTCTCGCTTGAGAATGCGGAGGGTAAACAGAGCATCCGTTAGCGCCTGGCGCTCGGCAGTGTCGTCGGCAATGCGTGAAATTTCTTCGCTACCCAATTGGATTTCCATGGTTAACTCCCATTTCTGCAACGCGAATGTTCGCTTCTGGTCTGGCGCTTATTGTTTTTGACAGGAACTTTAAGGATTACATTGTCATTTTGGATCTCTTGCAGCTCAGGAAATACTTCTTGAGCTATCTTCTTCACCATCTCTACCGAAATCTGCTCGAAATGTGTTTTCGCCGTTTGCATTCCAATCCCTCCTTGCTAGTCACACACAGACACTAGCAGGCTCGTAGTCATGCGGGTCATATCCTTTAGGAATCGGGTTTTGCCGTTAGTAGCGGGAAGTTGTTCATTTGTCGACACTTGTAACATCCTTTATCGGCGGCGAGCTTGTGGCACGGCGATGAAGCGTGTCGGTATGTTTATAGCCCGACTTTTTACTTGCATAGCTCGTTACGGTGTCGTAGTATTTGCGTCACGTTAGTTTAACGTTTGCGTTCGCGGAGGACGCCTGATGAGTCCCAAGACCCACAATGCGCCGATGAACTTCACGACCATGTCACAGCCGGATGTTCCTCAAGGCCGAAACGGAAAGCACAAGGAGATTGTTACCAAGATTCTCTCGGATCTTGCTCAGTTACCGGATGGCGTTGCACTCAAAGTGCCCCTGGCAGCGTTGGTCGAAAGCAAAGAGAAGGTAAGGTCAGCGCTGAATCGTGCAACTCGGAAAGCAGAACGCAACGTCGCTACTGCCACCGACGCCAACTTTCTGTACGTATGGAACACAAAGTGAAACAGCATTTCGAACTCGCAGCGAGTCATCTTACACGGCGGTTTGTTAGCACGATCCCGCGGAGGTGAAAGTGAGCACTTCGCCTAACAACTCTGATCTCCAGGTGATGCCGTCGGTCGCACCTACGCCTGGCTCTGACCACGACGGACATTTCGTTCAGCTATATACGGACGACGGGTTTCTTCTCGATGTGTTGAGCCGGTTCATCGGAGGGGCCATCGCCGTGGGCGATGGCGCCGTCGTCATCGCTACCCGGGCGCACCAGGATGGACTTGCGCAGCGGCTGAAAGCACGAGGCCTGGACACTGCAAAGGCAATCAGCCAGGGGCGCTACGTCCTGCTGGACGCGAACGAAACCCTTCTCAGGCTTATGGCAAATGGATCGATCGATGAGACTCGATTCATCAACACTATCAGCGATGTACTGACGCGAGTTCGAAACGCTGCTGACGACAAAGGTTCTAGCGTTGCCGTCTTCGGAGAACTGGTGGCCCTATTGTGGGCGGACGGAAAATCCCAGGAGGCTCTGCGGGTCGAGGACCTGTGGAACAACCTAGCTCAAAAACATTCGTTCTCGCTCCTTTGTGCCTACCCGATCACCGGCTTCAAAAGTGAGCGCCACATCGAGCCTTTTCTGAAAATGTGTGCGCAGCATTCCAGCGTGGTTCCCAGCGAGAGCTTTTTGGGACTGAGCAGCGTCGAGGAGCGACTTCGCACCATAGCTGAGCTTCAACAGAAGGCTCAGGTGCTGGAAAGCAAGTTGACATTGCAGGAAAGCGAGGACCGGTTCCGATTGCTCATCGAGGCGGTCCAGGACTACGCAATTTTCATGCTAGATCCCGATGGCCGCGTCAGGAACTGGAATAACGGGGCAAAACGTATCAAGGGGTATGACAGTACGGAAATTATCGGCAAACACTTCTCGTGCTTCTATCCGGAAGAAGATTTGCGCAATGGCAAGCCAGCATGGGAATTGGAGGTTGCGGCAAGAGAAGGGCGATTCGAAGACGAAGGCTGGCGTGTGCGTAAAGATGGTTCCAGGTTTTGGGCGAATGTGATCATCACGGCCATTCGAGATGATAACGGCAAACTGATCGGTTTCGGAAAAGTCACGCGGGACGTCACGGAAAGAATGCAGATTGAGAGGACGTTGCATGAGGAAGTTGCTCAAAGGCGCGAAGCCGAACTGCACTTGCAAAATTCGGAGAAGTCACTGCGCGAATTATCCCTCCACCTGCTCCGCACTCAGGATGAAGAGCGGAGACGCATCGGCAGGGACCTTCACGACAGCCTTGGGCAATGCCTCACGGCGCTGAAGATTAAGCTGGAAATGTTGGCATCCCCTACCGGTCAAGGGAATGATGAAGCAGCTTCCGAGATTGCAGAATGCATTCATTTGGCGGAGGAGTCGCTCAAGGAGGTCCGAACCATCTCCTACCTCATGTATCCTCCCATGCTTGAAGAGATGGGCTTGGAATCAGCGATACGTTGGTATGTTGATGGATTCTCGGCGCGCAGCGGAATCAGCACCACTTTCGAGGTTGGCGATGATTTTGGTCGCCCGCAGCGCGACGTGGAGCTGGCACTATTTCGAGTGCTTCAGGAGAGTCTCACCAATGTTCACCGTCATTCTGGCGGCCGGACTGCGCACATCAGGCTACTAATGAGCAACGGAGCGGTTACTCTGGAAGTGACCGACACAGGAAAAGGAATTCCGACAGGGCTCTTGGAACAATCTGGCCAAGACTGGACGGGCGCACTCGGAGTTGGACTGAGAGGCATGAACGAACGCATGCGGCAACTGGGAGGGTCGCTCGAAGTAGTCTCGACCGAAAAAGGCACCACAGTAACTGCAACTGTCCCGCCGGCGGCAGAATACTCCCGTGCGGAGAAGAAGTCCGCCTGATCTCCTGCCTTGTGGCTATTATTCGGCGAGCCTGGCTCGCATGAACAATCTTTCTTGCTAAGTACCAATGTACCATGGTATACAAGTACCACCATGGTTGACGATCAACAGCTCCTGATCGAACGCGTCCAAACCGGCGTTCGCATGGAAAAACGCCTGCTGAAAGTCCTGAAGGCCTTCGCCGAATATCACGATATGACTCTCGGCGACCTTCTCGAAGGCATCGTGCTGCATGCCTTTGACGGGAAAACGCCGTTCAACGCCGCCTCCCTCGAGCGCATTCAGGAATTGAAACGCTTCTACGATTTTGATCTCGATTCCAGCGCAAGCCATCGCCTGAAAGAGATCAAAGCACACTCGCCGCGCAAACGGGTTTCTGAGAAATAGGCAGGAATCGATCGAGGTTTATGACAGAACGAAGAATGAAAACCGCACTCACCGCATTGCAATGGACTCTAGGCCTGGTAATCCTTATCGAGGCGATTCTTTTCGTGCTGCCCAGTGCCCGCGCAGGCTTTGCCCGAACCCACATGCCCGGTGCACTGCGATACATCCTGGGCTGGGGCGAAATCATCGGAGCGGTCCTGCTCCTGATTCCAAAGACCGCTGCACGGGGTGCATGGGCGTTAATCGCGGTTTTCCTTCTCGCCATCGCAGTGCATGTCTTGCACGGAATGTTCAACGTCGGCGACCTTGCCATCTATACCGCCGCAGCATGGGCGGTTGCCGCTCACCGAACCGAGAGCATATGACGAATACGCCATTCAAAGCTCTGCTTGTCGAAGGCACGTCGGGAGCAGGGAAGTCGACCGTGATCGACGCTCTCATTCGCCGTCACGTCAACACTGCCGAACCGAGAAAGATTCGCTCATTGATTCATCTGGCGCAAGCCCATACCTACGGTCCGCTGGCGGTGGCGGAAGATAACCACACACTTACCGTCAACGATAACGCCTGCCATCACGACCGCATCGTCAGCGCGATCGAATGGCTCCACGCCAGCGTGCAGGAGCACACGCGTCCCTGGTGCTTTGTCATCGTCGACACGCTGCATCTCACCCATTGCGTGCGGCCCGGGGTTGTGCGTTGGCCGGACGTCGCCTCGATCGATGCTCGTCTGGCTGCACTGGGATGCAAGCTGCTTTTTCTGCAGGTGTCCCCTGCCACGATCTGGGAACGCGGCATCGTGACCAGAATGAAGGAACAGTTCGTTCTCAATTACTCGAAAAAGTTCGGCCGTACCCATGAAGAAATCCACGAATATTTCGTCAAAGAACAAGAGACTCTTTTGAAGTTGTTCGCGCACTCAGTGATGCCCAAGCTTCAATGGGATAACGACCAGGCAAAAGAAAACGCGTTGGATGCCGCCTATAACCTATGGATGAGCTGACAACCTTCGCACAAAAACCGAGGAACATTTATCTGAGGCGATCATGACAAACGAAGACGTCATCCACCGCTTCGAGCAAGACCTCGCTCCCGAAGCTCCATTCCGTCATGCAGACCACGTCCGTCTGGCCTTTGCCTATCTGTCGCTGTACCCGGCACTTCAAGCGCTGGAAAGGTTTTCGAAAGCTCTGAAGCGCTTCGCCACCGCACGCGGAAAGACGCAGCTTTACAACGAAACGATCACGTTCGCATATTTCGTTTTGATCCGTGAGCGCATGGCCCGCGCCGAGAATATGAACTGGGAACGGTTCGAACGCGAGAATCCCGACCTGCTCAACTGGAAAGACGGCATCCTTGGCCGCTACTACACCGACGCCACGTTGAAATCGGACCTGGCTCGAAGAGTCTTCGTGCTGCCCGATAAATGCCTGCAGCAACCAACCTCGCCTTGAAGTCCTCCGCCGTCGGCGGTACTATTAGCTGCTTAACGGATCGACGCGCTATGCCGCAAAACTATCTACCCATCTTCATCTTCATGGCGGTCGTCGGGGTCATGTTGCCGCTCACGCTGCTGGCGGCGAAACTGGTCCGTCCCGATAATCCGAGTAAAACCAAACTGATGCCCTACGAGTGCGGCATCGACCCCATCGACAACGCGCGCGGCCGCTACACCGTTCGTTACTACATCGTCGCCATCCTGTTCGTAGTCTTCGATGTGGAAACGATTTTTCTGTTTCCCTGGGCCGTCAAGTTCAAAGCTCTCGGGATCTTCGGACTGGTCGAGATGCTGATTTTCCTAGTCATTCTGATCGCCGGCTACATCTGGGTTTGGAAAAAAGGCGCGCTGGAATGGGTGTAATCCGGCCGCCAGCGAACCGGATTAGGATGTCTTGAAAGGGCGCGGCTTCAGTCGCGCCGTTAACTACTCGAAAATCAGCCAGCGCCTTAGAGCCTGAGGTTTGCGCAGGCCCAGGAGCCAAACGCTTCTAGGCCCTGACAAAGGTTGTCAAACCGCGACGGGCCCGCTCACGAAGTTGACACTCGCGCAGCGTATCGGCCAGGCTTTCCAGGTTGGGCACGCCGTAAATCGAAAAGTTCCCAAGCTCCGCATCCGAGGAAAATAAATGCAGCCGCGACTGGCCCAGCAGCCGCATTCCCAGTGGCTTGCGCAACTCGAAATGGTCGATGCGGAACAATTCAAGATTTTCTTGTACTTTCGACAGGACGCCGCGCTCCAACTTGATCCGTTGGTTGGTGATTTCGTAGTGAACGCTGCGGCTTTTCAGGTAGAAGCGAACGACAATTATGGCGCAGCACACCAGAAACCCGAGGACCGCGTACAGCACGCTCAAACCGGTATCTACGCCGTTCCGCACCAGGGCGTACCCCGTTCCGGCGGCCAGTACCATCACCACCAGAAAAGGTATCAACTGGCCGGTATCGTAAATCATCGCCGGATGGCCCGAGAACAGATCCTTTTCGGTTTCAAGATCTTTCGTCGCTGCAAATGCCGACAGATCGGTATTGCAGAAGCGGCATTTGATTGCCACGGCCTTGATGGTTTCTCCGCAGACTGGGCAGGCCTTTGTCTCTCCGTCCATGGGTGATCCTTCCAGAGCCAGAATCATAACGCAAACGCTTATAGGAGAACACGTCGAGGCTCAATGCGGATGAAAGTGCGGCGTCAGTCCCTCGAACCCCCGTTCTGAAGCGCCGAGGAGTCGCATTCGTCCCGCTAAGCTCGTTGACACCATTCCCTCAAGCTGATAAAAATTAACGTTCTCTTCTTCGCCTTCATCGCCACAGGTTTGTTGCGTTCGCAGTTATGCCGGACGAAATCAAATCGCCCTCTTCGCCGCCGCCGGAAGGTGAGCCCAAGCCGACGGCGGACAAGCCCGCCGCTCCCAGCGGCGTGAAAGCAACTGCATCCGGGCCGGTTCCAGCCGACGTCAAGGCTCCTTCGGAGAAACCTGACTCCCCTCCTGCCGCACCAGTTCCTCCAAAACCGGCAGCCACAGCCCCCGCGACGCCTCCTGCCAAGCCCGCTGCTCCCGCGAAAGCGCCGGTGCCCACACCCGTGCCTTGGGATTCGCCCATGATCGCGAAGCTCAAAGGCTCCTACGGATCGGGCCTCGAAGCGGTGACTTACCTCGGACAGAATTACATGGTTGTCGATCGTTCAATGATTCCCGAGATTCTTTATGTCCTGCGCAACGAGGAACAATTCGACTATTGCGTCGATATCACCGCGGTCCATTATCCGCAGCGTGAAAAACAGTTCGACCTGATCTGGGTGCTTTACTCTTACGCGCGCAATGAGCGCATCCGCGTGAAAACACAGATCGCAGATGGCGACAGCCCTGCGAGTTCGGTGCCCATCTGGGCCGCGGCGAACTGGCTGGAGCGCGAAGTTTTCGATATGTTTGGCATCAAGTTCGAAGGCCATCCCGACATGAAACGCATTCTGCTACCCGAGGGATGGAAGGGCCATCCTCTGCGCAAGGACTACGGTATCCTCCAGCAAGACAACGAATGGGTGCAGATCAACATGGGTATTGAGAGCGGCCAATAATCAATGACCGACCACACGACGCTCTCCCATCTCGAACTTGAAACTCCGGAAAAGCCGTTTCTCGATGCGAATGAACTCGTCATCAACATGGGCCCGCAGCATCCCGCCACGCACGGAGTGCTGCGCGTCATCCTGCGCCTCGATGGCGAAAAGGTTCTCGGCCTGGAATGTGTCATCGGCTATCTGCATCGCGGGGTCGAGAAAATCGGCGAGCATCGTACCTACACGATGTTCAATCCTTATGTCGACCGCATGGACTACGTCGCCGCCGTCTCCAACGGCCTCGGCTACTGCGAGACCGTCGAGAAACTTCTCAACGTGGAAGCTCCGCCGCGCGCTCAACACGTTCGTGTCATCCTCACCGAACTGAACCGCATCGCGAGCCATCAGCTCTGGCTTGGTACGCACGCTCTCGATATCGGGGCGATCACGCCTTTGTTCTACACCTTCCGTGACCGCGAAGAAATTCTGAAGATCTACGAGAAATATTGCGGCGCACGCCTCACCACGCACGCCTTCCGCATCGGCGGCCTGCAGTATGAAACCTACAATGGATTCGAAAGGGAAGTGAACAATTTCCTCACTTTCTTTCGTCCCAAGATCGACGAATACGAGGAGTTGCTCACCACCAACCGCATCTGGGTTGAGCGCACCAAGAATGTTGGCAGGATTTCCGCCGAGGATTGCATCGCGCTCGGCGTCAGTGGCCCGGTGCTCCGCGCCAGCGGCGTGAAATGGGATCTGCGCAAGGCCCAACCCTACGCGAACTACAAGAATTTCGAGTTCGATATTCCCATCGGCGAAAACGGCGACACCTACGATCGATATCTCGTGCGCATGGCCGAGATGCGACAATCCGTTCGCATCATCGAGCAGGCGGTGGCCGCGCTTCCCGAAGGCCCCATCATCGCGAAAGTTCCGAAGGTTATGAAGCCGCCAGCCGGTGAGGTCTATCACTCCATCGAAGCGCCCAAAGGTGAACTCGGATACTTTATCGTCAGCGACGGATCGACACAGCCGTATCGCGTTCGCGTCCGCCCGCCTTCATTCGTGAACCTTCAGGCCCTCGATCTCATGTGCCGCGGCCAGCTTGTTGCCGACGTGATTGCCGTCATCGGCACCCTCGACATTGTTCTCGGCGAGGTAGACCGCTGATGGGCCCGATCATTCAATACATCACGTCCTACCTCGCAAGCGACCAAACTCCCGGCGCGGCGGGGAACGTGTTTTGGATGCTCGTCTACATCATGCTGGTGTTCGTCGGGCTCTCCGTCGCCGTGATCGCGATGAACTGGCTCGAGCGCAAAATCCTCGCCCACATGCAGGTACGCCTCGGCCCCATGCGGGTCGGCCCGCACGGCTTGCTGCAGCCCATCGCCGACGCCATCAAGCTGCTTCTGAAGGAAGACATCATGCCCGCCGAAGCTGACGGTCTCATTTTTTGGATCGCGCCCTTCGTGGTCGTGCTCGCCGCCTTCACCGTTTTCGTAGTAGTGCCGTTCGGCCCGACGCACGCCATCACCGACATGAACATCGGTATCCTCTTCATGCTCGGTGTCTCGTCTCTCAGTGTGCTGGGCATCGTCATGGCGGGCTGGGCCTCGAACTCGCACTATCCTTTGATCGGGGCACTGCGCTCGAGTGCGCAAATGGTCTCCTATGAAGTCGCCATGGGATTAGCTGTGGTTTCAGCGGTCCTGATGACCAGCCTGAACGCAGAAGGTACCGGA
>Ga0307474_10000473_pt1 | contig 28801 bp, 27 predicted proteins | sample atmos_gasesECM1C_2_FD_203312 | JGI IMG/M metagenome (GOLD analysis project Ga0307474, IMG submission 203312) | Hardwood forest soil microbial communities from Morgan-Monroe State Forest, Indiana, United States - atmos_gasesECM1C_05 | ecosystem: Environmental > Terrestrial > Soil > Temperate... | reverse complement strand
CCTGACTGGCATGACTGGAACCGCGTTACGGCCTGGCCGCCCGCTGAATGAGGCAATGCACGAAATGTGACGCCCGCAACGGCGCCAGAGAACCGCGCCCGGACAATGGCAGCCTCGAAGTGTTTACCTGGACCGGTTCTTGGCCAGCTGAGCCGCGAACACCGCGGCCTGGGTGCGGCGTTGCATTCCGAGCTTGGTCAGCAGCGACGACACGTAAGCCTTGGCGATTTCCTCGGTCACGGACATGCGTCCGGCGATTTCCCGGTTCGTCAGCCCTTCTCCGATGAATTCAAGGACCCGCCGTTCGTGATCGGTCAGCGCCGATAACGGGCCGACGCTGGCCAGCCGGCCGCGCAGCCGGTCCATCACCCGCTGCGCGGCCACCGCATCGAGCGTTGACCGGCCGGCCGCGACCGTGCGCACCGCGCCGACCAGATCGGAGCCGCACGTCTGCTTCGTCACGTAGCCCGCGGCGCCTGCCATGATCGATCCGAGCAACGCCTCGTCGTCCGCGGACGAGGTCAGCATCAGGCACGCGGTCTGCGGAAGCGTCGAACGTATCTCGCGGCACACCGACACACCGTCGCCGTCCGGCAGTCGCACGTCCAGCACGGCCACGTTGGGCCGCAGCGACGGCATCTGCGCCAACGCCGACGCCATGGTCCCGGCCTCGCCGATCACGTCGATATCCGGCTCAGCCGTCAGAAGTTCCCGCACGCTCCGGCGGACCACCTCGTGGTCGTCGAGGAGAAACACACTGATCCGCCGCTGCCCCCCGCCCGGTCCCGCCGAACCCACCGAACCGGCCATTTCCGCCCTCGTCTCTCCCCCGCTGGCCTGGCCCATCTGCGCTCCCTTCCATGGGACGCTCCTGAGCGGCGGCACGAGGCCTCGGGTTCGTCCCAGCAGCGCCCATCCTACTAACGATTTGTTAGAGCTCTGCTACTCTTTGTGTTCGACATGCGTGCCGCCCACGCCCAGCGGGCCAGGCTCGCGGAACTGGCCGCATCGAAAGGTTGGCCTAGTGCCGGGTACCTCCGCTCATCCTGGCGCAAGCACCCTGGGAACCGCTGCGCCAGCGCCGGGCGGGGAAGCGCCGGACGTCACGGGCCGGGCCTGGCAGCTGCTGCGGCTGACCCGGCGGCTGCGCACCCACGAACGCCGTGAGCTCACCGACTTCCTGCACGACGGCCCGATCCAGGAACTCACGGCGCTGGCCCTCGACCTGCAGCTCATGTCGCGGTCCGAGAGCGTGCCGGGCGGAAGCATCGACGGCATGCTGCAGCGGCTGGACGTCGCGACCAGCGCGCTGCGCTGGCTGATCGAGGAATCCTGGTCGCTCCTCACACCTGAGACCCAGCTCGCCGCCGCCATCAAGGAGCGGACCTCCTGGCTGCTCAGCGAGCCGGTAACCGTCGAGGCCGGACGCAAGGCCGCGGCCGTGAACCCGGCCGATATGCCGGTCATCGTCGACGTCGTCGAGTTGCTGCTGATCGGCCTGATCCCTCCCGGCCAGCTCGCGCGGGCCGAGGTCGCGGTGCGGACGCCACGCCGCCTGATCCAGATCGAGCTGACCCTGACCGCGGCCGTGGGCGGCAACCTGGCCGGGGACCCGTCCGCCGCGCTGGCGTCGCTGGACGAATTGGCCTGCGCGCTCGGCGCTAGCGCGCACGCCACGCTGGACGGCGGGCGCTGGCAGGCCAGCCTGGCCCTGCCGAACGCGCCCAGCGCGATGTGACCTAGGCCGGGCCGGGCCCGCCGGGACCGCCGGGACCGCCGGGACCGCCGGGACCGCCGGGACCGCCGGGACCGCGGAAGTACCTGGCCGGCGTCAGCCCGGTCTGCCGCCGGAAGGCCGCGACGAACGCGCTGACCGATTCGTAGCCCACCCGCCGCGCCACGTTCCCGACCGGCTCCCCCGCGGCCAGCCCGGGCAGCGCGGCCTGCAGCCGCAGCAACGCCCGCCACCTCCCGAACGGCAGCCCGGCGCCCGCCACGAAGCCGCGGGCCAGGGTGCGCTCGCTGGCGCCGACCGCGCGGCCCCACTCGGCCAGCGTCCGGGCGTCGGCCGGGTCATCGGACAGCGCGGTCGCCACCTGCCGGGCCGGGCCCTCGGCCGGCATCCCGACCTCGATGGCCGCCATCGCCACCGGCTGCAGCAGGTCGACGAGCAAGGCCTCGGCGTGCCCGCGCGCGCCGGCACGCAGGCCGGGAGCCTCGAGGTAGCCGATGAGCTCGGCCAGCAGCGGGCTGGCCGCCACCGGCGTGCAGTCCGGCCAGTCGATCGGGCACAGCCCGGGCCTGACGTACAGGGTCCGCATGACCGCGGCGCCCGCCGACAGGGTCTCGTGGCGCACCCCGGCCGGGATCCACAGCGCCCGGCTGGGCGGCAGCGCCCACGCGCACGCGGCGGTGCGGACGGTCAATACCCCGCTCGCCGCCCAGGCCAGCTGGTGGTCGTCGTGGGTGTGCCAGTCAAACACCAGCCCGGCCGGCATCGGGAACGTCACCGCGACAACGGCCGCGCCCGGATCGCGCGCATCCGCCGCACATTGTCCGTCCTGCGACACAGCTTGGCAGCCTACGCCCTTGGGGCCGGCCACAGCCGACCGTAGCGTCGGCAGCATGAACGAGAACCACGAACGGGTGTGCACGAGCCCGGAATGGGCGCAGCACCTGCAGCAGGACGTGCTGCCACGACTGCTCCAGCACGCCGACCTCGGCCAGGACATGCTCGAGATCGGCCCGGGCCCCGGCGCGGCCACCGACTGGCTACGGCACCGGGTCGCGCGTTTGACCGCGGTCGAGGTCGATGCCGACGCCGCCCGAGAACTCGCGGATAAATTTCCTGAACGCACCGTCACGATCGTGACCGGCAGCGCGACCGAACTCGGGTACCCCGACGAGTCGTTCGACTCGGTTGGCACGTTCACCATGCTGCACCACGTGCCCACCCTGGCCGAGCAGAACAAGATCCTGGCCGAGGCACTGCGGGTGCTGCGACCCGGCGGGGTGCTCATCGGCTCGGACAGCCTGGCCAGCAACGATCTGCATCACTTCCATGCGGATGACACCTACAACCCGGTCGACCCGGCCAGCTTGCTTGGCCGCCTGCAGACCCTGGGCTTCGAGAAGCTCACCATCATGGTGGACGGCACCCTCATGTTCGTCGCCCGCCGGCCGGCTGCCGCGCCAGCCACGCGCGAGTCATAGACGCTTGGAAAAGAGCAGCGAGTCCGCAGATGGACCCTGTCTTGCGAAAGAGCAGCGAGTCCGCGGACGGACCCCGGTCGGCGACAGGCTAGCCGTCCCCCCACCCGGCCGGGGCCGTCCGCGGTACTCACTGATACCCCCCTGGTACTGCTATTGCAGTCCAGCCCCTGGTTTGACTAAACCGCCTTGATGAGTAAGTGTCTATACGCATATTGCGCACGAGCACCTTCAACGCCCCCGGGGGGATGCGCAGGCAATGCATGTCTCGCTTAAAACGCTGGACCGAGCCGCACAATTCGTCGACAGTCTCTCAGACCTAAGCGACCCGGACACAGCGGCCGAATTTCTACTGCCGCGGCTGACTAAGCTGATCGGCTGCGATATCGCGACATACCAGAAAATGAATCCCGAGCCGGAGGTTCTCGGTGATTACACCGAATATCCGTCGGACAGCCTGGATCCGGCCGCGGTCGAGGTCTTCAAGTCGCACCTGGCCGAGCACCCGCTGGTGATCCACCATCAGGCCGGCGGCCGCGGACCGGCCAAGATCAGCGACCTTGTCAGCCAGCGGGGATTTCGCCGGATGGGAATCTATGCCGAGTATTTCCGTCATGTCCCGACCGACGACCAGCTCGCGTTCACCGTGCCCGGCCCGCGCGATGGCGAGCTGATCGGCATCGCGCTGAGCCGGTCGGGCCGGCAGTTCGGCCAGGAGGACAGCGCGGTGCTGAGATCCATCACAACGCCGGTGAGCAACGCGCTGCGGCGTTCGGCCACCCGGCGCCGATCCCGGGCGCCTGTGGCTGCCCAGCCGGACGACCTGGCCGATCTCACCGGCCGGGAGATGCAGGTGCTGGAGCTGGCGGCGGCCGGGCGGACCAACCTGTCCATCGCGCGTGCGATGAACGTCAGTCCGCGCACGATCGCCAAGCACCTCGAGCACGTGTACCGCAAGCTCGGGGTCACCAGCCGCGCCGCCGCGGTGTACCAGACCGCCGGAGCCACCGAAGGGCGTCAGGCGGCTTAGCCAAGGCGCCGTCCACACGGTGAACCGACATTATCGGGGTGGGCACACATGTATGTTTCGCTGGACACGCTGGACCGAGCAACGCAATTCGTCGATAGCCTCGCCGACATGGATCAGTCGCATAAGCTGGGCGAATTCGCCCTGCCTGGCCTGGCTGCACTGGTGGGCTGCGATATCATCACATATAACGAGATCACTAGCACGCCAGATCAGCCCGGATATTACGCCGAGTATCCAAATGAATCCGTAGACCCGGCGAGCCTCGCGTCCTTTGAGGCCCACCTGGACGAGCATCCGCTGCTCCTCCACTACCGCGCCACGGACAGCGTCCAGCCGGTCAAGATCAGCGACTTTCTCGATCGTCAGCAATTTCATCAATTGGGACTTTATTCAGAATTCTTCCGGCATATTCCGGTAGAGCATCAGATCGTGTTCAACCTGCCGTCGGTTGACGAGGGCCGGCTGCCGGCCATCGCCTTCAACCGGGCCCGGACGGACTTCACCGAGACCGACCGGGCGCTGCTGGGCATCCTGGCCGGATCGCTCGGCAAAGCCATGCGCCGGGAGCGCCGCCGGCACCAGGCCAGCGCCGCCATGGCGCCGAACTCCGGCGACGGCCTGGCCGACCTCACCGACCGCGAGCTGCAGGTGCTGCAGCAGGCCGCGCAGGGCCGGACCAACCTGGCCATCGCCCGGGCGATCGACGTCAGCCCGCGCACCATCGCCAAGCACCTCGAGCACATCTACCGCAAGCTCGGGGTCACCGGCCGCGCCGCCGCGGTGTACCGCGCCGTCGGAAATCCCGGCCCGGGCCAGATGGCCTTAAGCGGCGGGCGTCCCGAACTCGTCGACCGCCACGGCGCCTCGCCAGCGCTGCCACGCCCGCGCCGCCTTGTGCCGCAGCAGCCCCGCCCCGGTACGCGCCGCCTCCGCGGCCAGCTCCCGCACGGACGGCCGCGCGGACTCGGCGATCGCCTCCGTGTACACCTCCTCCTGCGCCTGCGCCGTGCGCTCCAGGCTGTACCGTTCGACGACCAGGGACCGGCTGTACCGGCCCAGGCGGGCCCGGGTTTCGGGCTGCTCGACCAGCTCGCGCAGGATGCTCGTCAGCCGGATCGTGCCCGCCCTGCGCCCCTCCACGCCGAGCCCGTACCACCCCTGCCGGATGAGCTGCGAAGCGGTGTCTGAGGTCAGCAGCTCCCAGTAGCCGCGGTCGCCCTGCACCACGAGCGGCTTGCCGAACGCCAGCCCGCGCAGGGCGCAGGCTCCCATCCCGAGGATCACGTCGGCCGCCGCGTAGGCCGACCGGGGGTCACGCGGCGTCCGGGCCAGGGCGATGACCCTGCGGCCGGCCCGGGCGTTGGCCCGATCGGCGGCCCGCGCCACCAGCGGCCGGGACGGACCGTCCCCGACCACCGCGAACTGCACCGGCGTGCCCCAGCTGGCCAGCTCGCCGACCGCGTCGCAGGCGCCGAGCACCCCGTCCAGACGTACCTCGGATGCCAGCCGGCCGACCGTCACCACCAGCGGCATGGTCGGGTCGAGCCCGAGGTCGGACCGGAACGTCCCCGGATCGTAGTCCGGCGCGTTGGCCCGCAGGTCGATCGGCGCCTCCAGCAGCGTGACCTGGTCGTGCCCGGCCTGCATGGCGCGCAGCCGGCTCTCGTCGGTGCCCACGACCAGCGGCACGCTCCGCGGCAGGAACGGCGCCAGGAACATCGAGTTGACCGTGCACACCACCGGCAGGCCCAGCCGCAGCCGCGGGCCGGCGAACGACTCCAGCGCGGACGGCCACTCGTATCCGTGCACGACGTCGATCCGGTTCTGCCTGGCCAGCTCGGTCAGCTGCGCGGCCACGTGTCGCGACGGGCGCAGGTCCGTGCCGGGGTCCAGCAGCGCATGCGGCAGCCCCGCCTGCATGGCCATGTCCGCCAGCGGCCCCGGGCGACTGGCCAGCAGGACGTCGTGGCCGAGCTCCATGGTCGCCGCGGCTATTTCAACCGCATTGAGCTGTGCGTCGTTCGTTTCAATCCCGTGCGGGTAAACAAGAACCCTCACCGCCAGATCCTCCTCGGTTCGCGAGTCCCGCGTCGTGGCCCACGATATCCATTCAGTAACCAGAATGGCCGCCAATCTGCAAACATTGTTTCTTCGTAAAGATGTCACTTGTCCTGTATCTGCACCGAAAGGATGCGCAATGTCCCGGGCGCCCAAAGTCGTATCAAGGCGGTCAATTAGGTGGCGCATCCAGAGAGAATTCCCGTGTCCCCATTCCGGTGCCACCGAATTCGCGGCCCGCGCCGCTACCCTGGCCCGGGCCGCCCGTGCCGCGCCCGAGCCGCGCCCGTGCCGCGCCCGTGCCACGCCCGAGCCGCGCCAAGGCCGCCCACCTGCCGGGGCAAACCCAGGCGGGACACCCGGCCAAACCGGCCAATTCCGACGGCGGTGAAGCCACCTGCGCCGCACGATACAGCTGAGGCGGATGTTATGGAGCTGGCTATTTAGCCCGCGCACGAATGCACCGGCGGGCGTGCCGGAACCCGCCCGCGCACGGACTTACCGCGGCGCTTGGTGCCACCGCTGGTTTCGGACCTTCCACGAAACCAGATACGGCATGCCGAAATCCGCTGGCCCCTCACGGGGGCCGACTAAGGCGGCGTTGGCCGCCCGGTTTACCCCATTAAAGAAAGTTCCTGGATTGACGCCAACCGCGTGGATGGCACCGTCGCTGCTGAAAGAGCAACAGTGATTGTGCCATCCACACTACTGGAGCGGGGCGGGGCAGGCGGCCGGGCAGGGCGGGGCGGGGCAGGCGGCCGGGCCGGGCGGGGCAGGGCCGGCGGCCGGGCTGGGCGGGGCGCGGCCGACTGGGCGGGGCGCGGCCGACTGGGCGGGGCGCGGCCGGGCGGAGCAACCATGCGGGCCGGCGGACGTTCAGGGGTCGGAATCGTCGCCGCCGCGGCGGGCCCGCTCCGGTAAGTCCGTCCGCGGGCGGCCGCGCTCCTCGTCGGGGTGGCGGTCGGCCCGGGTCACCAGCGCAATCCAGACGAACAGGATAAGCGCGACAACGATCGGAATAACGATTACGGCCAGCGTCGAGCCGGGCATTGCCATCACCTTCCGTCCCTGGCTGCCGCCGCTACCCGGCCAGGACGGAAGCATGCACGCCCCGTCGGGCCAGGTCAGGGCCGGGCCCGGGCCGGGCCAGGTCAGGGCCAGGACGGACGGAAAGGCTAGAGCCAGTCTTTGCGCCGGAAGACCACGTACAGCACGATCGCGAAACCGAACATAAGGCCGAACGAGGCGCCTACGCCCCAGGACCGGGCGAACCCGGGATAGGGCACGTTCATGCCGTACAGCCCGGTCACGAACGTGGGCACGGCGATGATCGCCGCCCAGCTCGTGACCTTCTTGGTGATGATGTTCATCCGGTTGCCCTGGATGGTCAGGTTGGTCTCCAGGATCGTGGTCACCAGGTCGCGCAGGCTCTCGGTCCACTCGGTCGCCCGCAGCACGTGGTCGTAGACGTCCTGGTAGTAGGGGTGCAGCGGTTCGCTCACCACCCGCAGGTCGCGGCGCATCAGCGAGTTCACCACCTCGCGCATGGGCAGCACCACCCGGCGCAGCAGGACCAGGCTCTTGCGCAGCTCGAAGCTGCGCCGCTGCACCTCGCGGTCCATCTTCGGCGACTCGGCAAACAACCGGTCCTCGAGGCCCTCGATCGCGTCGTCCAGCTTCTGCACGGCGGCGAAATGCCCGTCGACCACGTTGTCGAGCAGGCCGTGCAGGAGGTAGCCGACGCCGTATTTGGCTAGGTCCGAGCTGGCGTCCCAGTACCCGACCACCGCCCCGATGTCCAGGCCGTCGTCCTTTCGCACCGTGATCAGGGCCCGCTCGGTGACGAACGCCGCGAGCTCGCTGGTGGCCAGCTCGCCGGTGACCTGATCCAGGTGGACCGCGTAGGCGGCCAGGAACAGGTGGCTGCGGTAGCGGTCCAGCTTCGGCCGCTCGTGCATGTACAGGGCGTCCTCGATCGCCACCGGGTGCAGGCCGAACTCGGCGCTCAGCACGTTGAGGTCGTGGCGGTCGGGGTCGCGCAGGTCGAGCCACACCACCGCGGACTCGTCGGCGATGTACTCGCTGATGTCGTCGACCGGGAAGCCCTGAAGCTCGAGCACCCCGTTGCGGTACAGCCGGGTCCGGGCCTGGCAGGTCGTCGGCGTCAATGTGCAGATCGCGGCCGCGGCCGTAGTGTCCGGGTCCGTGCCGTGAAACGTGGTCGCACGGTCGGCATCCATATCCGCCGAGCCGGGCGGATCTCCCCCTGCGTGCGCCGTCATCGCTATATGGTCTCCCTTCGCGCTTGGAGCCTGCCCACGAGGGTAGGTAGCCAGGCCACGGGAGAGAAGCGTCGTTCACCAGAATGTCAGTGACCGGTGCGAGGCTAGCCATGACAGAGGGCGGCCCGGCCGCGTCTGACGCCCGGGCGGCCCGCCACGCAAACGTTTTGGGGGAATCAGGCCATGCTCACGACCAACTATGTGCCCGGCGCGCCCAACTGGGTGGACCTGGCCACACCCGACGTCGCCGCGACCTCGGCGTTCTACCGGGCCGTGTTCGGCTGGGAGTTCCAGTCGGCCGGGCCGGATGCCGGCGGCTACGGGATGCTCACCCGGAACGGGAAGACGATCGCCGCCATCGGTCCGCTGATGGAGCCGGGCGCCGGCTCGTCCTGGACGCTCTACTTCGACACCCCGGACGCCAACGCCACCGCCGACGCGGTCAAGCGGGCCGGCGGCTCGGTACGCGCCGAGCCCATGGACGTCTTCACCGCGGGCCGGATGGCCCAGTTCGCCGACCCGGGCGGCGCGACGTTCGCGGTGTGGCAGCCGGGCGAGACCAAGGGCCTGGACGAGGTCAACGACCCGGGCACCCTGGCCTGGACCGAGCTGATGGCCGGCGATCCGGCCGCGGCCAAGTCGTTCTATTCGGCCGTGTTCGGCTGGACCGCGCAGGACATGCCGATGGGCGACTTCAACTACACGGTCATCTCGCCCGCCGGCGGCGGCGAGGACAGCAGCCAGGGCGGGATCATGCCGATCAGCCCGGAGATGGCGGGCGCGGGCGTCACCACCCGCTGGCTCCCGTATTTCGAGGTGGCGGACTGCGACGCGGTCGTGGCCACGGCCTCGGAGCAGGGCGGCAGCGTGATGGTGCCGGCCACGGACATCCCGGGAGTGGGGCGGTTCGCCTCGCTCGCGGACCCGTCCGGCGCGGCGTTCAACGTGATCACCAGCGTCGCCGCATAGGCGGAACCGGCGCCCGGCGGGACCGCGCGCCCGCCGGGCCCCGGGCGCCCGCCCGCCGCCGGGCCCGCCGCGGCCGTGCTCGGGCCGCCTGCACTAGGGTTCCTGCCATGAGCGACCTGGGCGGGCCCGGCGGCGTCCGCTACCCCGAGCCCCCGGCCCCCGTCTTCCTGTTCGATCTGGACGGCACGCTCATCGACAGCGTGTACCAGCACGTGATCGCGTGGCGGGCGGCATTGTCGCGGCTGGACATCGACCTGTCGGTGTGGCGGATCCACCGGCGGATCGGGATGAGCGGCGGGCTGTTCGTGTCGGCGCTGCTACGGGAGACCGGCCTGACCCTGTCGGGTGAGGACATCGCCCTGCTGCAGCGGGCGCATACCGAGGAGTACCTGGCCCAGGCGGACTCGGTCCGGCCGCTGCCCGGCGCCGCCGAGCTGCTGGCCGCGCTCACCGAGCGCGGCGTGCCGTGGGCCATCGCGACCAGTGGGTACCGCGCCACCGCGGCCCATGCTCTGCACATGCTGGGCCTGTCCGAGGACGCCCCGATGATCACGCGCGACCTGGTCCGGCACGCCAAGCCGGATCCGGACCTGTTCCTGGCCGCCGCCGCCCTGCTGGGTGTGCAGACCCGCCACGCCTGGGTGGTCGGGGACAGCGTCTGGGACCTGCTGGCGGCGCGCCGGGCGGGCGCGCTCGGCATCGGCGTGATGTCGGGCGGGTACGGCCGCGAGGAACTCGAGCGGGCCGGTGCCTACCGCGTGTACGCCGATCCCGCCGACCTGCTCGACCGGGCCGACGAGCTCGGCGTCCGCGACCTGATTCCCGGCTAGCAGTCATTACGCCCCGGCGCGGGCTCAATCGCCCTCCGGAGACGCCAGCACCTCAGCCGCTCGTGGCCGGCGCGCCCCCCGGGCCCGGCCGGGTTGCGCGGCGTGGCCGGGGACCCGCGCGGGCGCGGGGAATGGCTTGACCGGGAGGGTGATGGCCGCCTCCAGGGTGGCGAGCCGGCGCAGGTATGCGTAGGCGAAGTGGGTGGGCAGCCAGCACAGGCTGCGCCATCGCCGATGCCGGATCGCCAACGGCACGCTGATCAGGGCGGGCACTGCGTCCATCGTGATGTACACCCCCGCGAAGGTCGCGAGGTTCTGCCGGTAGCTGGGGTGGGTCAGCGCCAGCTCCAGCATGAAGATCGGCGCCACCAGGCAGGTTTGCAGGGAGAACCAGGAGAACGCGCGCTGCATGAGCCAGAACCACACGCGAGGACCGGCCGATCCGCAGCGCATCGGGACGTGCCGGGCCACGATATGGAAACGTGCCCGCGCCCAGCGCGTTCGCTGCTCGAGGAACTCTGGAACGTTCCTCGGCACGTCCTCGTAGCACCGGATCCGCGGATCGATCGCCACGCGGTAACCCTGCCGCGCGATCTGCATGGTCAGGTCGGCGTCCTCGCCGTTCATCCGCACCGGGAACCCGCCGCAGCCGACCGCCGGGCCGCGGCGGAAAACCATGAACGTGCCCGGGATGCAGACCAGGCCATCGACCAGGCTCTGGGCCAGGCGCGCGAACCGGAACTGGTACAGCGTCTCTAATGTGCGCAGCCGGTGAAACCAGGTCACCGTGTCCCGCCTGGGTTCCTCCATCGCGCCGACCATCCCGACGTCCGGGTCCCGGAACCACGGGGCCGAGTAGACGAGCGCGTCAGGGCCCATGACGCAGTCCGCGTCGATGCGGACGCAGATCGGCGCGTCGGTGATCGACAGCGCCCGGTTGAGCGCGGCCGACTGGCCACCGTTCGGCCTGGTCAGGACCTGCCCGCGGGCCCAGCGGAAGGCCGCGATCTCGGCCGCCGCGATCTGCTCGGTGCGGTCCGCCGAGCCGTCGTTGGACACCACCACCCACACCGGGCCGCCGTAACGCTGCGCGGCGACGTCGATCGAGCGCAGCAGCCGCGCGATGTTCTCCTCCTCGTTGTAGGCGGGAACGATGACGTCGACCGGGGGCCGGTCGGCGCCAGGCTCAGGAAGTCTCCGGCTGCTCCACCACAGCAGCCACATCGGAGCGAGCATGATCGCAAAAAACAGGCACACCGCATACCGCGGGAGGAACACCTCCCACGCGGTGGTGAGGTTGTACGGCACGGACAGCAGCGCGTACATCAGGACGATCAGCGCCGCCGCGGACAGCAGCGCGCACCAGGTCACGACGTTGTCCCAGATCCGCCGGCGGCGGGTGATCGGCAGCACCGTGGCCCGGGGCAGGGCGAAGCTGGTGAACGTCAACCGCAGCACGACCAGCCCGCCGACCGCCAGGTTCGCCAGCGTCGCCTCGATGCCGAACGGCCCCACCAGCAGCCGGGTGGTGACCCCGACAGTGATCATGAGAACCTGGGCCAGCATGGTCATGGCCACGTACAGCGGCACGTAGGTCAGCATGACCAGGCGCCGCGAGACGCTCGCTCGCACCACCAGGGCGATGCCCACCATGTAGGACACCGTCAGGTACAGGAAGGCCGGGTGGAGCCGGGCCACGTACCCGTTGACCGCGGCCGGGTCACGGGTGATCGCTACCGACACGTCACGGACCGCGTCGATGTACAGGACGGGTATCGAGGGACGCTGCCAGCCCAGGAACAGCAGGCCCAGCAGCGCGGCCGTACCCAGGAACGCCCAGGTGCGAGGGCGGAATCGCGGCGTGGGCACGTGCTTGGGGATGACCACGGCCGCCATGCCGTCACCGAGGTCATCGGTGCTGTCCGCGTAGACCGGCAGGACGCAGGCGCAGGCCAGCACCGCGAGCAGGCCGACGGTCGCCGCGAGCAGCGACATATCCATAAAGGGCCCCCCGTATTCGCGGCAACCGGGATTAACCCGCTATTACCGTGCCGACCGGCCATGCGCACGGTTTCCCCGGAGCGGTGAGGAACCTATCACCGAAATTCGCGCGTCATCACCCGGTCAGGCGAAGCCGTCGTGTAGAAAGGACACTGCCTCCAAGCCGGGGGAATAATTGGTGCACGCATCCTCGGCGTGCGGCACCCGGCAGCCACTAATGCCTAGCTGTCAGCTTTGCGTCGCAGGTGCTGCCACGCCGGAAATGGCTGCATGTATACCCGTTGGCTGGCCCGTGCGGCCACATAAGTCGGTAGTTGATTGCTGAAAGCGGGCTGACTTGAATCCGTACCCGGTTCGGACCGGCGACCAGGCGCCGACTGACCACGTATCCGTGCGGTTGAACGGCTATGCGGGCAACCTCCACTCGGACCACCGGCGGCCGGCGCCCGGCCAGCGCGACGGCACGCAACAGGACGCCGGCCAGCGCGACGCCGGGCACCAGGACGCCGCGCCGCCGCGCCGGCACATCACCCGGCCGCAGCGAATCGCCGTGGCGCTGATCGCCGGTGCGTGCCTGTTCGGCGCGGCGTGGTATGTACCCAAGATCGCCGCGGCGGATGGCCGGTCGCTGTCGGGCACGGTGACCAGCAGCGGCGTCGTCTACCTGAACTTCTCCAGCTCCGGTCAGCTTGGGGCGATCGATGCCCGCGTGGGCCAGCAGGTCCGCAAGGGGAAGCTGCTCGCCACCGAGGTCGCGCCGGCGGCGGCCGCGGTCCTGGCCGCCGACCGCGCGGCGATCACGGCCGATAAGAGCCAGCTTGCCGCCGCGCTGTCCGGCGGGACGACGGCAGCCATCAACACCGGGCGCGCCCAGCTCGCCCGGGACAAAGCCGAGCTGGCCCTCGACCGGGCGGATGCCGCCGGGACCCGGATCGTCGCGCCGGCGGCGGGGACCGTGATGGCCGTCAACGGCCAGCCGGGCGAGACCGCCGACGCGGAGGGCATCCGCGACTATTCCTCCGAGCTGCCGGGCACATCGCTCACCCAGCGGCCGCTGTTCTCGCTGTTTCCTGAGGGTCCGCAGTCCGGCGACGTCGGCGGCACGGGCTCGGCGGCGGCCCTGCCGATCATCGCGCTGCGCACGTCGGACACCTGGCAGGTGACCGTGCTGGTCCCGGAATCCTCGGTCGCGGACGTCAAGGTCGGCCAGGAAGTCACCATCGACATTCCGGCGGCCAGCATCTCCGGTGTGCCGGGCCGGATCCAGGAGCTCCTGATGACGCCGGTGTCGACCCCCCAGGGCACCGGCTACCAGGCGGTCGTGACCGTTCTCGACCGGCAGCAGGACACTCCCCCGACCGGCATGGCGGCCGACGTCCAGCTTGGGTCATGACCCGCCATGGCCCCGCTGACCGGACGATCTGCCGGGCCCGGGCGGCCGCCATGGTGGCGGCCGTCGCCTGCGTGCTGGCGGGCTGCATGAGCCAGGCCCCGCCCGCCTCCTCACCCTCGTCCCGGCCCTGGCCGGCCGAGAGCCCGCCGCCTCGCGGGCGGGTGATCTGGATGCTGACCAGGGCCGCCCTCGCGGACCTCATCGCCGAACCCGCCATCCGCAGCGGGCTGGACGGCTCCCCCGTCTACGAGATCGTGCCGCCCGGCCAGGAGCCGCTCGCGGAATTCGACGCGGCCGTGACGGTCACGTTCCCTTCACTTGCCGCACTCAGCCACGCGGTCACCGCAGGCCGGCTGCCGGCGGGCACGCGCGCGGTCCTCTACGACCCTGAGACCTGGTCATTCACCCCCGCCGCCGAGCAGCGCGACCCGGTGCAGGCCGCCACGCGCGCGGCCGGCCTGGCCCGGGCCCATGGCCTGCAGTTCATCGTGGCCCCGGCGCTGAACCTCACCAGCGTGCTGGCCCGCGGCAGCGCCGCGCCCAGGTGGCAGCAGTTCCTCGACCTGCACCTGGCCGCGCGGATGGCCAAGGTGGCCGACATGATCGAACTGCAGGCCCAGAGCCTCGAACGCGACAGCGGCACGTACGCGACCTTCGTCCGGGAGGCGGCCGCGCAGGCGCGCGCCGTCAACCCCGGCGTGACCGTCCTGGCCGGGCTGTCGACCAACCCGCCCGGTGCCTTGGTGGGCAGCGATCAATTGGTGTCGGCGATCGAGGCCAGCCGGGCCTCCGTCGACGGGTACTGGCTCAACATCCCGGGCCCCAGCTCGCGCTGCCCAACCTGCAATCAGAAACGGCCGGACGTCGGCATCGAGGCATTGCGAGCGGTCCTGTAACGCTTAACCCAATTTAAACAAAGCGTCATTATTAATGCCCGCCAGCCGCGCTGACCTGGGACTTGACCCGACGCGGGAATGCAAATAGCGTCTCTTTCTGCAGATAAATTTTGGCCCCGGGGGCACCATAGACGGGGCCACATCCGGTACCCACAGGAAAGTCACCAAAAAGGGGGACGCATGCGGAACACTCTGCGCCGTATCGCCTTCGGCGTGCTCACCACCGGAATGGTCGCCACAATGGCGATGGGCGCATCGACGACGGCCGCCAGCGCGGCGGTCTCGGCGCGCACCACGGTCGCGGCCAGCTCGCATCACAGGCTGTTCTGGCCGATCGTCAGGAAGGGCGACCACGGTCCGCGGGTGGTCAAGATCGAGTTCCTGCTGATCCAGCACGGCATCCACGTCAAGGTGGACGGCAGGTTCGGCCGGCACACGGAGCGGGCGGTCAAGTTCTTCCAGAAGACCCACGGCATCTTCCCGAGCGGCATCGTGGCCTCACGGACCTGGGAGAAGCTGATCGTCACCGTGCGGAAGGGCTCGTTTGGCCCGGCCGTGGCGGCCGTGCAGTTTGAGCTCCGCTTCGTGTACGGGTACAAGTTCGTCAAGGTCGACGGCAAGTTCGGCCAGCAGACCCTATGGGCGGTCAGGCTGTTCCAGAAGAGGTTCCATATCTTCCCGGACGGCGTCGTCGGGCCGCGCACCTGGAATGCCCTCGTGGTGCACGAGCACTAAATCGCGCCGGGACCCTGCGGCGGTGCCCCGCCACCGCCGCAGGGCTATCCCCGCAGGGCCACCCCCGCAGGACCCCCGCCCAGGCCACCCCGCCCGGGCCGGCCCGCGGAGCCCCGCCCCCGCCCGCCGTCCGTCCGCATGGATCCTGTTAGGGATCATCACCGAGCCGCATGGGTCGCGCTTAGGCGCGGCCTTTTTGCTGTTTGGCACGGTTCACTGGCTCCGTCCCGCGCGTATGCCTAGGAGGGTTCTATGCAGGACCTGCTCTACATCGCCCTAACAATCGTGGCCTTCGTTGTGCTGTGGCTGCTGGTCAAGGGGGTCGAGCGCTTTGAGCGTTGAGAACTGGATCGGCCTGATCGGTGGAGTGGTACTAACCGTCTACCTGTTCGTGGCCCTCGTTTTGCCTGAGAGGTTCTGATGAGTACCGCATCCGCCGGCTGGCTGCAGTTTGCACTGATGCTCGCCGCCCTGGCCGCGTGCTACATCCCCCTGGGCAACTACATTGCGCACATCTTCACCAGCCAGAAGGACTGGCGAGTCGAGCGCGTCATCTACAAACTCATGGGCGTCAACCGGGACGCTGACCAGAAGTGGAGCGTATACGTCCGCAGCATCCTGGCGTTCTCGTTCGTCAGCTTGCTCTTCCTCTACGGGCTGCAGCGGCTCCAGCAGTACCTGCCGTTCGACCAGCACCTGCCGGCCGTGCCGCAACCCACCGCCTGGAACACAGCCGCCTCGTTCGTCACGAACACCAACTGGCAGAACTACGCCGGTGAGGCGACGATGGGCTACGTCGCCCAGATGAGCGGCCTCGTCGTGCAGCAGTTCCTGTCGGCCGCGGTCGGCCTGAGCGTGGCGATCGCCTTGATCCGGGGCTTCACCCGGTCCCGGACCGACAAGCTGGGCAACTTCTGGGTCGACGTGACACGCGCCACGGTCCGGCTGCTCATCCCGCTGGCTATCGTGGGCGGCCTGGTCCTCGTCGCGGGCGGCGCGATCGAGAACTTCCACGGGTACCAGACCATCACCACCCTTACCGGCGGGCACCAGACGATCCCGGGCGGCCCGGTGGGCTCCTCGGAGGTCATCAAGAACCTGGGCAACAACGGCGGCGGCTGGTTCAACGCGAACGACGCGCATTCGTTCGAGAACCCGAACCCGTTCACGAACTGGTTCAACATCTTCCTCCTGCTGCTCATCCCGTTCGTCACGCCGCGTGCCTTCGGGAAGTTGATCAAGGACAACCGCCAGGGCTACGCGCTGGTCGCCGTGATGGGGATCATCTGGGCCGCCGCTATCGGCGGGCTCAGCTTCTTCGAATCTCGCACCGGGCTCGGCGGCGCCGCCACCATCGCGGCGGGCCACGCCGCGGAGGGCACGCAGGTCATGACCGGCACGCCCGGTTGCTCGTTGTTCGCGGCGTCCACCACGTTGACCTCGACCGGGGCGGTGAACTGCTTCCATGACTCGCTGACACCGTTCGGCGGCGGCATCACGATCTTCGACATGGCGCTCGGCGAGATCGCGCCCGGCGGCATCGGGGCCGGTATGTACGGCATCCTGATCCTGGCCATCGTGACCGTTTTCGTCGGCGGCCTGATGGTCGGCCGCACGCCCGAGTACATCGGCAAGAAGATCCGGCCGGCCGAGATGAAGTACGCGTCGCTGTACTTCCTGACCCTGCCAGTGATCATCCTGACCGCGGCCGGGCTTTCCATCGGCACGCACATCGGGCAAAGTTCGGTCTTCAATCCCGGGCCGCACGGCCTGAGCGAGGTCGTGTACGCGTTCGTGTCGATGGCCAATAACAACGGCTCAGCGTTCGGCGGCCTCGGTTCGGCCGCGACCTGGTACCAGGTGATGGGCGGATTCGTGATGCTGTTCGGCCGGTTCATGCCGGAGATCTTCGCGCTTGGTCTGGCCGGGTCGCTGGCCAGACAGCAACCGGTGCCCGCGAGCGCGGGCACGTTGGACACCAGAACGCCGCTGTTCGTCGCCATGCTCGTCGGCGTGATCTTGATCCTGGTGGGCCTGACCTACTTCCCCGCCCTCGCGCTGGGCCCGTTTGCCGAAGGACTGCACTGAGATGGCTGTGACAACGACACCGCAAAAGCGCGGGACGGCCGGCCAGGGCGCCGCGCAGCCGCACCGCATCGGGGGCGGCCTGCTCGACCCCAAGATGCTGTGGAAGTCCGCGCCCGACGCAATCAAGAAGCTGGACCCGCGGGTACAGATCAAGAACCCGGTCATGTTCGTGGTCGAGGTCGGCGCTGTGCTGAGCCTCTACACCGCGATTTTCAAGGACAAGGAACCGGCGTTCAACTGGACCATCGTGGTCTGGCTGTTCCTGACCGTGATATTCGCCAACCTCGCTGAGGCGGTGGCCGAGGGCCGCGGCAAGGCGCAGGCCAATACGCTGCGTCGGACCAAGCGGGAGACCGTGGCCCGGCGACTGGTCGGCTGGCAGCCGGGCCAGCCCGGCACGCGCGAGGAGCCGGTGCCCGGCACCCAGCTCACGCTCGGAGACCACGTCGTGGTCGAGGCCGGGGAGATCATCCCCGGTGACGGCGACGTGGTCGAGGGTATCGCCTCGGTCGACGAGTCGGCGATCACGGGCGAGTCCGCGCCGGTGATCCGCGAGTCCGGCGGCGACCGGTCCGCGGTCACCGGCGGCACCCAGGTGCTATCCGACCGGATCGTGGTGGAGATCACCTCCAAGCCGGGCGAGACGTTCATCGACCGGATGATCGCCCTGGTCGAGGGGGCTAAGCGGCAGAAGACCCCGAACGAGCTGGCGCTGAACATCCTGCTCGCCTCGCTGACGATCATCTTTATGCTCGCCGTGATCACCCTGCAGCCGATGGCCTCCTTCTTCGGCGCCGGGCAGACCCTGATCATCCTGGTCGCGCTGCTGGTCGCGCTGATCCCGACCACGATCGGCGCGCTGCTGTCCGCGATCGGCATCGCGGGCATGGACCGCCTGGTGCAGCGCAACGTGCTGGCCATGTCCGGCCGCGCGGTCGAGGCGGCCGGCGACGTGAACACGCTGCTGCTGGACAAGACCGGCACGATCACCATCGGCAACCGCGAGGCCACCGATTTCATCCCCTTGGAGGGCGTGACCGCGGAGCAGCTCGCCGACGCGGCCCAGCTTTCCAGCCTGGCCGACTACACGCCGGAGGGCCGCTCGATCGCCGTGCTGGCCAAGAACCAGTACGGCCTGCGTGCGCGGGAGGCAGGCGAACTGCCCGGCGCCGAGTTCGTCGAGTTCACCGCGCAGACCCGGATGAGCGGCATCGACCTGGCCGACGGTCGGCAGGTCCGCAAGGGCGCCGCCGCCTCGGTTGCCCAGTGGGTCCGGGACAACGGCGGCACGCCGCCCACGGCCCTGGGGCACACGGTGGACGGCATCTCCGGAGTTGGCGGCACCCCGCTGGTGGTGGCCGAGAAGACCAACGGCCCCGCCCGGGCGCTGGGCGTGATCTACCTCAAGGACATCGTCAAGGAGGGGATCGCCGAGCGGTTCGCGGAGATGCGCAAGATGGGCATCCGCACCGTCATGATCACCGGTGACAACCCGCTCACCGCCAAGGCCATCGCGGACGAGTCCGGCGTGGACGACTTCCTCGCCGAGGCGACGCCCGAGGACAAGATGGCGCTGATCAAGAAGGAGCAGGAGGGCGGCAAGCTGGTCGCCATGACCGGGGACGGGACCAACGACGCCCCGGCTCTGGCCCAGGCCGACGTCGGAGTGGCCATGAACACCGGCACCTCGGCCGCCAAGGAGGCCGGGAACATGGTGGACCTGGACTCCAACCCGACGAAGCTCATCGAGATCGTGGAGATCGGCAAGCAAATGCTGATCACCCGCGGCGCGCTGACCACGTTCTCGATCGCGAACGACGTGGCCAAGTACTTCGCGATGCTGCCCGCCATGTTCTCGGTCACGTTCCCCCCCCTGCAGAAGCTCAACATCCTGCACCTGTCCACCCCGCAGTCGGCGATCACCTCGGCGATCATCTTCAACGCGCTGATCATCGTCGCGCTGATCCCGCTGGCGCTGCGCGGTGTCCGCTACCGGCCGGCCTCGGCGTCGTCGCTGCTCCGCAGGAACCTGTGGATCTACGGCGTCGGCGGGTTGATCATCCCGTTCATCGGCATCAAGCTCATCGACCTCATAGTCATGAACATCCCAGGGTTTAGTAGGTGATCGGCATATGAGCCGCCTTCCCAACATTGTCCGCCAGCACATCGCTGGCCTGCGACTGCTCCTGATCTTCACCGTGATCACCGGGATCATCTATCCGGCGTTCATGTACGGGGTCGCGCAGGCAGCGTTCAACAAGCAGGCCAACGGGTCCATGGTCACGTTCCATGGGCGCGTGGTCGGCTCCAGCCTGCTCTGCCAGGAGTTCGTCGACGCCAAGGGCAACCCTCTGGCGCAGTACTTCCAGCCGCGACCGTCGGAGGCCATCCCGGCGCCCGCCCCCAAGGGCGACTACGGCTGCGACCCGACGTACTCGGCAGCGTCGAACCTGGGGCCGAACAACCCGGATCTGGTCACGGCGATCAAGCAGCGCCAGCAGCAGATCGCGAAGTTCGACCACGTCTCCATCTCGCAGATCCCACCGGACGCGGTGACCGCATCCGGCTCTGGGCTCGACCCGGATATCTCGCCCCAGAACGCCGCAATCCAGGTGAACCGGGTGGCCGCCGCCCGTCACATCAGCCCGGCGGCGGTCCGTGCCCTGGTCGCCCAGAACACCAAGGGCCGGACCCTGGGTTTCCTGGGCGAGCCGAGGGTGAACGTGCTCACGCTGAACATCGCGCTCGACCGGAAATATCCGATGCCGTAGACATCCTCAACCAAGGCAGGTGACCCCAGATAGTTAGGACGGTCATGACGAAGGCGCGCGGGCGGACGGAGGGTCCGCCCGCGCGCGACGAGGTAGGGCTCGCCCCGCGGGTCCTGATCGTGGAGGACGAGCCCGCGCTGCTCCGCGCGCTGCGCATCAACCTGCGTGCTCGCGGATACGACGTGGCCACCGCGTCCACCGGTCGCGAGGCACTCGCCGAGGCCAGACGGCGCTCGCCCGACGTGGTCCTGCTCGATCTCGGGCTCCCGGATGTGGACGGCCGCGAGGTAATCAACGAGCTGCGCGGCTGGTCCGCGGCGCCGGTGATCGTTCTCTCCGGCCGGGCGGGCTCGGGCGACAAGATCGGCGCGCTCGACGCGGGCGCGGACGACTACGTGACCAAGCCGTTCGACATGGAGGAACTGCTCGCCCGGCTGCGGGCCGCGTTGCGCCGTACCGACCAGACCGGGCGCGCCGGGACGTTCCAAATCGGCCAGCACGAGATCGACCTCGCCGCGCACACGATCCATGGCCCGGCCGACCGGGAGCAGATGCATCTCACGCCCACCGAGTGGCGGCTGCTGGAGATCCTGCTGGGCGCGCCTGGGCAGCTGGTCAGCTCCGACCGCCTGCTCGGCGAGGTCTGGGGGCCGGGGTTCGAGCGCAGCACGCACTATCTCCGGTTTCACATGGCGGGCCTGCGCCGCAAACTCGAGGACGACCCGCACCGTCCCCGCCATCTCCTGACCGAGCCGGGCATGGGGTACCGTTACCAGCCTTGACCTGCAGATGGGCTATTGTCGGCTGAGAAGCGGGTATTCGCAGGTAGGGCAGGGCTGCTGACGAGATAGCGATGGGCGACATTATCCCGAGTTACGAGGACCGGTCTGCCCCCCGGGGCCGGGGCCAGCTGAGGATCTATCTCGGCTCGGCCGCCGGGGTGGGCAAGACGTTCGCCATGCTCGGCGAGGGGCACCGCCGGGCCGAGCGCGGCACGGACGTGGTTGTGGCGTTCGTGGAGACGCACGGCCGGCCGCATACCGCGGCCCTGATCGAGGGCCTGGAGGCGATTCCCCGCAAGCGCGTGGAATACCGCAACTCGTCCTTCGAGGAGATGGACATCGACGCGGTGCTGGCCCGGCGTCCCGAGGTGGCGCTGGTGGACGAGTTCGCCCATACCAACGTCCCGGGATCGCGGAACGAGAAGCGCTGGCAGGACGTCGAAGAGCTGCTCGAGGCGGGCATCGACGTCATCTCGAACGTCAACATCCAGCACCTGGCGTCGCTGAACGACGTGGTCGAGAAGATCACCGGCGTCCCGCAGCGGGAGACCGTGCCGGACGCGATCGTGCGGGCGGCCGACCAGGTCGAGATCATCGACATGACGCCCGAGGCCCTGCGCCGCCGGATGGCGCACGGCAACATCTACCCGGCCGAGAAGATCGACGCGGCGCTTACCCACTACTTCCGGGCCGGGAACCTAGCCGCCCTGCGCGAGCTCGCCCTGCTCTGGCTGGCCGACAAGGTCGACGAGGGGCTGCAGCGATACCGGGCGGCGCACGACATCCAGGGCACCTGGGAGGCGCGGGAGCGGGTGGTCGTCGCGCTGACCGGCGGCCCCGAGGGTGACACGCTGATCCGCCGGGCGGCCCGGATCGCCGCCCGCTCAACAGGCGGCGACCTGCTGGCGGTCCACATCACCAAGTCCGACGACCTGACTGGCGCGAACCCCGCCACCCTGGCCGAGCAGCGCCGCCTGGTCGAGTCCCTAGGCGGCACGTATCACCAGGTCGTCGGCGACAACGTGCCCGAGACGTTGCTCACGTTCGCCCGGGCCGAGAACGCGACCCAGCTGGTCCTGGGCGTGAGCCGCCGGAACTGGCTGTCGGCCCTGCTCACCGGACCCGGCGTCAGCAACCGCGCGATCCGCGGTTCCGGCGACATCGACGTGCACATCGTCACGCACGCCCAGATGGGCCGCGGCCGGGGCCTGCCCCAGGCCCGCGGCGGGCTTCCGCTGCGGCGCAAGCTGGCCGGCTACGCGCTGGCGATCCTGCTCGCCCCGCTGGTCACTCTGTTCCTGGCCAGCCTGCGGGACGGGCTCAACCTGACCAGCGACGTCCTGCTCTTTCTCGCCGCGGTGATCGCGGTCGCCCTGGTCGGCGGGTTCGTGCCCGCGGTGCTGGAGGCGATCGCGGGCTCATTGCTGCTCAACTACTACTTCACCCCGCCGGTCCACCAGTTCACAATCGCCGAGGCCAACAACGCGCTGGCGCTTGGTGTGTTCGTGGTGGTTGGGCTCGTGGTCAGCTCGGTTGTCGACGGCGCGGCCCGGCGCAGCAAACAGGCGGCCCGCGCCGGCGCCGAGTCCGAGATGCTGGTCACCGCGGCGGGCAGTGTGCTGCGCGGCCAGCAAGCGCTGGCCGCGGTGCTGGACCGGGTGCGCGAGGCGTTCGGGATGGAGTCGGTCACGCTGCTCGAGCGCGAGCCGGGGTCGGCCGGGGCCGCGCGCAGGCCGGGCACCGGCTGGTCGCCGGTGGCGACCTCGGGCGAGCCCGCGCTGACCCGGCCCGAGGATGCCGACGTGGACGTTCCGGTCACCGACAGCCTCACCCTCGGGTTGCGCGGGCGGACCCTGCCCGCCAGCGACCGCCGGATCCTCGGCGCGTTCGCCGCCTACGCCGCCGCCGCGCTCGAGCAGCAGCGGCTCTCCGCCGAGGCCGAGGCGGCCCGGCCGATCGCCGAGGCCGACCGGATGCGGACCGCGCTGCTGGCCGCGGTCAGCCACGACCTGCGCACGCCGCTGGCCTCGGCCAAGGCCGCCGTGACCAGCCTGCGCTCGCATGACGTCCAATGGGCCCCGGAGGACAAGGACGAACTGCTGGCGACGGCCGACGAGTCCCTGGACCGGCTCGCGCACCTGGTCGACAACCTGCTGGACATGAGCAGGCTGCAGGCCGGCGCGCTCTCGGTGTTCCCCCGGCCGGCCGACCTGGAGGAGATAGTCTCCCGGTCACTCGACGACCTCGGTCCGGCGGCCGCTCAGGTCATCGTCGACATGCCCGGCACGCTGCCCGAGGTCCGGGTCGACGCGGCCATCCTGGAGCGGGTCATCGCCAACCTGACTGCCAACGCCCTGCGCTACTCGCCGGCCGGCTCGCCGCCGCTGCTGACCGCGAGCACGCTGGGCGACCGGGTGGAGCTGCGGATCGTGGACCGCGGGCCCGGGATTCCCGAGTCCGACCGGGACCGGGTGTTCGTGCCGTTCCAGCGGCTGGGCGACACCGACAACACCACCGGAGTGGGCCTGGGCCTGGCGCTGTCCCGGGGCCTGACCGAGGCCATGGGCGGCACCCTGGAACCCGAGGACACCCCGGGTGGCGGGCTGACCATGACGCTCTCGCTGCCAGCGGTGCCCGCCCCGCCCGCGCCCACCGGGCCGGACGCGGTCGCCGGGCCGGACGCGGTCGCCGGGCCGGACGCGCCCGCGGAGATTCCGTTGCCCGCCACGGCCGCGGGCGCGCCCGACGGCCGATAGCCGTGGCACTGTGATCGGGTGACGACCGTCCTCGTCGTCGACGACGAGCCCCAGATGTTGCGCGCGCTCCGGATCAACCTGCGGGTACGCGACTTCGACGTGCACACGGCGGCGACCGGTGCCGAGGCACTGCAGGAGGCCTCGCGCCATCCCCCGGACCTGGTCATCCTGGATCTCGGGCTGCCGGACCTGGACGGGGTCCAGGTCATCCAGGGGCTGCGCGGCTGGACGAGCGCCCCCATCATCGTGCTGTCCGGCCGGGCCGACAGCACCGACAAGGTGGAGGCCCTGGACGCCGGCGCGGACGACTACGTCACCAAGCCGTTCAACCTGGAGGAACTGTTCGCCCGGATGCGGGCGGTCAGCCGGCGGGGGATCGGCGAGGGCGACGAGCCGCAGTACCGGATCGGGGACGTGACCATCGACCTGGCCGCCAAGCGGGTCACCCCGCGGGACGGATCGGCGGCCGACGTCAGGCTGACCCCGACCGAGTGGCATCTGCTGGAGGTGCTGCTCCGCAATCCGGGCAAGCTGCTCGGCCAGCAGTACCTGCTCAACGAGGTCTGGGGTCCGGGGTACGCCGAGGCGGCCGGCAACCTGCGGCTGTACATGGCCCAGTTGCGCCGCAAACTCGAGCCCGACCCGGCCGAGCCACGCTGGCTGATCACCGAACCCGGCATGGGATACCGTTTCCAGCCCGACCCCGACGGCGCCGACAGCCGGGCCGGGTAGTTGCCGACCAGGCCATCCTTATAGGACGATCTCGCCATGACCTCGCCCGGAGCATGCCGGGCCGGCTCGCCGGCCCGGCCATCGGTGGTCGGATAAGCCCGATGCGCCTTCTGCTGATCGGCGCCCCCGGCGCCGGCAAGGGAACACAGGCCGAGCGGCTGTCCGAGCGCTTCGGCATCACACACATCAGCAGCGGAGACCTGCTGCGCCAGCACGTCAAGGATCAGACGGCGCTCGGGCAGACGATCAGGTCCTACGTCGACCAGGGCGACCTGGTCCCGGACGCCGTGGTCATGGACATGCTGCGCAAACCGGTCGTCGCCGCGGCCGAGGCTGGCGGCTACGTCCTTGACGGGTTCCCCCGGACGGTCGATCAGGCCAAGGCGGCGTTCCAGGTGGCCCAGTCGCTGGGCGCGGAGGTGCAGGCCGCGGTGCATCTCGACGTGCCGCACACGGAGCTGGTGCGACGGCTGCGCAGCCGGGGCCGGGGCTCGGACGACACCGAGGAGGTCATCGAGCACCGGCTGCAGGTGTACCTGGACAACACGGTGCCGCTGCTCGATTACTACGCAGGCCGGGAGTGGATGTTCGCGGTGGACGGCTCCCGGCCGCCGCACGCCGTCCACAAGGAGATCGTGGCCCGCCTGAAGAAGCTGGCCGATTTCGCCGGGACCTGGTGAGGGGCACGGGCCGATGCCCCCGGCCGCAGGCTGGCCACTGACGGCGGTCGCGGCTTAGTGTCGTTGTATGACGGCCGCCGCCACCCTGACCGGGGTTTCCGTGTTGATCGTCGCCGCATTGGTCTGGACCGCGCGGATGGTGCACATCGGCAATCTGGACGCGCTGGCCCTGGCTCAGAAGGTCGCGACGCCCGACCCGATCTCCGCGGTGGACTGGCCGGAACTCCAGGTACGGGCAGTCGTCCCGCAGCCGGGCGAGCCATCCCTGGTCCTGCTTCCGGTCGAATGGCCTGCCCATCGCGAGCGGGCGGCGACTCTGCTGGTGAGCCTCGACCGCGGCGATGAGCGGTCCGTGCCCCTGCTGTCGGCATGGTGCGCCACTCGGGCATCGGTCTCGCCGAGCAGGTGCGCGGACGGGCGCATCGAACTCCGCCGCCGCCAGAGCCTGGAGCGGGTCCGGGGACTCGTGCTGACCGAGGACACATCCCTTCCGCTGAGGGCCGCGGCGCAGCCCGGCCGGGGGCGAGCGGACCGGAGGTAGCCGCCGGAGCCTGTGACCAGGCGGGCTAGTCGCCGCCTCGGAGCTGGTCTACCCTCCTAATTAGGTGTGCCGGGAAGCCTGGTCGGCGATGTCTATGTCGGACTCGTGACAGGAGGCGCCGATGACCACCAGCACCACACCCTCTGACCGCCCGGCCCAGTCCGCGCCGGGTCCGTTCGTTAACCCGTTGTACGCGCCAGCCCGGAAGTGGATGCGAGCCGCGTTCCTGTTCGCGGGGGCGGCCCAGCTCATCACGATCTCGGCCCTGACCAGCGCGGACCCCGCGCCCAACACCTGGGCGATGCTGCTGCTGGCCGTGGCACCGGTGTTCGTGGTCGCCGCGGCAGCCTACACCCGGGCCCCGGTTAACGTCGCGGCCGCGGTGGTGGCGGCGGTCGTCCTTCTGATCGGGCTGATCGGCGCGGCCGCCCACACCGGCTGGTTTTTCGCCCCGGCGCTGGCCGCGCTGGCCGTCGGCGGAGTCAAGCTCTGGCGCGAACGGTCCTGAGCCAGGCGGCCTGGCTCAGAACGCGGCGGTGTCCTCGGGCTGAGGGGCCGCCACCGCGGCCAGACGGTAGCGGAGCCGGCAGATCACCACATTGGCCGTGCCCCGCTGGATGGCCCGCTGCAGCACAAGGCCGCGCTGGTTGTACAGGATCCACCGCCACCAGTGCTCCGGCTGTACCTCGGGGATCAGCACGAATAGCCGTTGATGGCGATCGCCGTCCTCGACCTGGCGGAGGTACTTCACGACCGGAGGGGCGAGCGAGCGGTGCAGCGTGCGCAGCGTGATCAGCGGCACGTTCGGGTGCCAGGCCTCCCACTGCTCGCGGAAGCTCGCGTCGACCTGCTCATCCTCGGGGTCGCCGAAGCAGACCGTGACCGCGACGACCTCGTCGCCGATCGACAGCGCGACCGAGATCGCCTCGGCGGTCAACCGCGACATCCCGCCCACCGGGACCACCACCAGCGAGCTCAGCCGCCGCGGCGGCGGGGGCCGCTTCCCCAGCTCCAGCAGGTCTCCGATCCGGTCGTAGTTGACGTGGATCCGGTGGAACATCAGCACCAGCAGCGGGATCACGATCACGACCAGATAGGCGCCCTCGGTGAACTTGCTGACCAGTTCGATGGCCAGGGCCGCCAGGGTCAGCGCGGCGCCGAGGCCGTTGATGCAGGCCCGGCCGAACCAGCCGTCGCCGCGCTGCTCGCGCCAGTGCTTGACCATGCCGGCCTGGGACAGGGTAAACCCGACAAAGACGCCGATCGCGAACACCGGGATCAGCGCCTGCGTGTCCCCCTTGGCCACGACCAGCAGGATCGCGGCGAACACAGCCAGCACGATGATGCCGTACCGGTGCACCTGGCGGTCGGCCCGCAGCCGGAACAGGTGCGGCAGGAAGTTGTCCCTGGCCAGCAGGGAGGCCAGGACCGGCAGGCCGCCGAACGAGGTGTTCGCGGCCAGCGCCAGCAGCACGGTGGTGATCAGCTGAATCGCGTAGAAGATAACGTTGCGCCCGACCGCCGCCGCCGTGATCTGGGCCAGCGTGGTCACGGTCGCCGACGGGGCCAGGTGGAACTTGCGGATCAGCACCGAGATGCCGATCAGCATGAGGCCCAGCAGGATCCCCAGCCACATCTCGGTGTGCTGCGCCCGCCGGGCCCGGGGTTGTTTGAACTCCGGGACGGCGTTGGCGATCGCCTCGACCCCGGTCAGCGCCGAGCAGCCAGAGGCGAACGCCTTCAGGAGCAGCAGGATCCCGACGGCCTCGGTGGCGGACCCCAGGTGGCCGTTGAGCGAGACCACCGGCTCGGAGTGCAGCAGCCCGCCGAGGATCACGATGGCAATGGCGATGATGAACAGGACCGTGGGCACGATGAATACCCGGGCGGACTCGGCCACGCCCCACAGATTGACCGCGGTGATCAGGCCGAGCACCGCGAGGCAGAGCCAGACCCGCGCGCCGTACAGGGCGGGAAACGCCGACCACAAGGCCGCGACTCCGGCGGATACCCCGACGGCCGCGTTGAGGACGTAATCAACGATCAGCGATCCGGCGGCGACCAGGCTGGCCTGCCGGCCCAGGTGCCGGCTGGCGACCGCGTAAGCGCCTCCGCCGGTGGGAAAGGCCTCGATCACCTGGCGGTAGGAGATGACCAGCACCACCAGCAGCACGACGATCGCGAGCGTGACCGGGAGCGTGTACCCAAGGCCCGCGGCACCGGCCGCGGCCAGCACGATGACGATCGCCTGGGGCCCGTACGCCACCGACGACAACGCGTCGAGCGAGAGGGCGGCCAGGCCCTCGAACGCGGTGAGCCGGTGCCGCTCTTCGCGATCTTCACCGGTGCGGACGGTCATGGCCTGTCATACCTGCATGAATACGGGGCGGGCCTCGGCCCGCCCCGGCACCGAGCCGGCCACGCTACGCGTTTAAGACCGCGATCGCGATGAGGGCCAGCACGATCGCCACCGCGACGATGATGCCAGCGAAGATGGCGACCTTGCGTCCTGGCGCCCGCATGCTCCATGGCTGCTCTGGCTCACCGCCCGACCGCTCGGTGAACGCGCGGAACTCGGCGGTGCTGCGGGAGGAGTCCATGATCGCGGAGTTGTCGGTGCTGGCGGAGAAGTCGGTGTCACGCTCAGACATGGCATGACCATAGCCGATCACGCGCACGAGAACAGGCTGGTCAGCCTAGAAGGGCGCGAAACCGGCAGCAGGGGTGCAAGCCTACCCGGGCGGGCCGGTCTCGCCCGGTTGCCGACCGGGCGGCAGGGACTCCGGACGGTACACCAATTGCGACAAAACGATCACGCTGCGGGTACGTACCACCAGGGGTTCCGCGCTGATCCGTTCGACCACCTGTTCGAAGTGGCGCATGTCCGCCGCCCTGATGTGCAGGAGCGCGTCGGCCTCGCCGGTGACGGTGCAGGCCGCGACGACCTCCGGGTGCTTGCCGACCGCCGCGGCGATCTCGGCGGGCGAAGTCCGGCCGCGGCAGAACAGTTCCACGTAGGCCTCGGTCGTCCAGCCCAGGGCGGTCGG
>Ga0307474_10000472_pt1 | contig 28802 bp, 22 predicted proteins | sample atmos_gasesECM1C_2_FD_203312 | JGI IMG/M metagenome (GOLD analysis project Ga0307474, IMG submission 203312) | Hardwood forest soil microbial communities from Morgan-Monroe State Forest, Indiana, United States - atmos_gasesECM1C_05 | ecosystem: Environmental > Terrestrial > Soil > Temperate... | reverse complement strand
CCAGGAAGATCGCGCATGCGCTCGAAGGTAAGATGGGCGCCCGCCTCGATCAAGCGCTGTTTGGGTGTCAGCGCGCAATAGCCGAAGACGGTCATGCCGGCCGCAACGCCGGCCCTGACGCCCGTCGGCGTATCTTCGATCACGGCGCAGTCCGCCGGCACGACGCCTTGTTGGCTTGCGGCATACAAGAACACATCGGGGAAGGGCTTGCTCTGCGCGACTTCCGTGACGCTATACATTTTCCCGCGAAATTGCGGCAATAGGCCGGTAATACCTAGCGTGGTTTGCATTTTTTCGTGAGTTCCGCTGGATGCAACGCAGTAGGGTATATGCATCGTGGCCAGCACCGTCTCGATATCAGGAACCGCCTTCAGTTCCGATCTCAATGCGGCCGCGGACCGCGTTTGGTATTCCGCCACAAACTGCTGCGGAACCGGACGGCCCAGTTTCTTCGTGAGGATTTCCAGGCATTGCGGCATGGAGCGCCCGACGAATTGTTCGAACATGTCCTCGAGCGTTACCGCGATCCCCATTTCGTTCAGCATTCGGGCAAATACCCGATTGGTGATCAGTTCGCTGTCCACGAGCACGCCGTCGCAATCGAAGATCACCAAGCCGAATTTCTTTTTGCTCACTTGGCCGCCATGAGTTGCCCTAACATCGCGATGATCGCCGGACATTTTAGTACAAGCGCTTTGGCCGTGCTGTTCTGGTCGGGCCCGCGAATCATCACAATTGATCCCGCCGACAATGCAGTTAAGATCATCCACCGCGCCCAACCTGTGGCCGTCTAGTCCGGCCCTCACCTGCAGGCAACGGCGCTGAGCGTTAAACTGGAAGCCGTCAATAGTGAGCGCCCTCTTATGACGTCCAACCGAGCGTTGAAGATTACGGCGAGCGTCGCGGTGGTGATCGCCGTCGTCATCGTCGGCCTCTACGGACTCATCATCTGGGAGGGCTCGAGTGCTCGTGAGGACGCGCCAGCGCTCGAAGCCAGCGTCGCGCAGTGGCTCTTGCACTACACCGTCCCGGCCAGTGTCAGGGCAATGAAAAATCCGCTCGATGTGGCCGCCGCAAGCGCTGACGTCGAGGCCGGTCATCAGGTCTACACCAAGAAGTGCGAGATTTGCCATGCCTATGACGGCGGCGGCAGGACCGAGATCGGCAGCGGCCAGTATCCGCGACCGCCAGATTTGCGCGGCCCAGATGTAGAAAGAATGAGCGATGGCGAGCTCTTTTATCACCTCAAGAACGGCATCCGGCACACGGGCATGCCGGCGTGGACACTTCCGGACCGCGAGCTCTGGCAGGTGAGCGCGTACCTGCGGCATCTGCCGCGGGTCGCCGCACTCTCGCCACAAATGACCGCAGAGCAATTGCCGACCGGTGGCGCCGCGCACTATGTGGGCTCAGCAGCCTGCAAAGACTGCCATAGCGCAATTTACGACCGCTGGAAGAAGACTCGCATGGCGAACGTCGTGCAAGACCCACACACGCATCCTGAAGCGATCATTCCGGATCTATCAAAACCGGATCCGCTAGTGACTTTCGCCAAGGACGACATCGCACTGACCTATGGCAGCAAGTGGAAGCAGCGTTATTTCAAACAGGTCGGCGACGATTATTTTGTGTTTCCCGCGCAGTGGGACGTCACCCATAAGGTTTGGCGGCCGTACTTCGTCAAGAATGGCATGGATTGGTGGGCGCCGCTCTACCCGCCGGACAACATGCAACGGCCAACCGGGCCGCTCTGCGATGGGTGCCATTCGGTCAATTACGATATCGACACCAAGAAAGTCACGGAGTGGAACGTCGGCTGCGAGAAATGCCACGGCCCCGGCAGCGACCACGTAGAGCATCAGGGCAGGCCGAATATCGTCAACCCTGCCAAGCTCAGCTATGTGCAAGCCAACGATACCTGCATCCAATGCCACTCTCAGGGTCAGCCGCTAACCAATCCCATCAAAGGCAAATACTACGATTGGCCGGTGGGCTTTCACATGGGCAAAAAGTTGGTCGATTTCTGGAAACTCGAAGATCATAAGTTGGGCGAGCTGTCATTCACGCATTTCCCCGACGGAACCGCCCATAAGAACCGCATGCAGGGCAATGATTTCGTGCAGAGCTTGATGTACACGCGAGGCGTCACGTGCACGAATTGCCATGATCCGCACGGTTCCGACAACGAGGCCATGCTGATAAAACCGGTCAAGGAGGTCTGCTCGACATGTCATGGGCCCAATACCCAAAATGGGCCGCATGCACCGACAATCGAAGCGCATACCCATCACGCGCCGGGTAGCGCTGGAAGCGAGTGCGTCGCATGCCACATGCCAAAAATCGAGCAGACAATCGCTGACGTCAATGTGCGTGCCCATACCTTCAAGTTCATTACGCCGGCTGAAAGCGATGCGTTGAAGATCCCAAATGCCTGCAACTCGTGTCATACAGACAAAACAACGGCTTGGGCGACGGAGGCGTTGAGGGGCTGGCAGGACCGCTCACCCTGGCGCATGGCCGGCGGCGCCAATTGAGGGTCAATGCGGGAAATTTGACAAAAGTGGCATATTTGCTGCGCAGCAAATATAGGTAATTGGGCGAATATTCGAGAAATATGCTATATTCACTGCACAGTGAATAATATGCTAAGCCCGAATATCGAAACCCCATACAGGGAACGCGCACTAATTGGCCAGTTCCTCGACGCCCTACGCGGTCTACCCGACATTTTCGTCAATCCGCCACGATGGGAGCACCTTGATCCTGCGCTGCACAGCCGATTCGATGCGGAGGTCGACCTCATCGTCGCGGGAAAGGAAGTTACCTTACTGATTGAAGCCAAGAAGACCGCCTACCCCCGAGACGTGCATCAGCTCTTGAGCCAATTGCGGTTTCTCAGCCGCCACGACTTTCTGTCGTCGAATAGCCCAAAACAAATTTCTTTCCTCGTCGCCGAAGCCATATCGCCTGGCGCAAAAGAACTGCTGCGTAGCGAGCGCGTCGGCTATTACGAAAGTAGCGGTAGCTTATTTCTACCGGCTCGCGGCGCCTACCTCTATATAGAGAAACCGCCAACCAAGATTGCAGCGAAATCGATAAAGTCTCTATTCTCAGGCCGACGCGCGCAAGTCCTCCAGGCGTTGCTACTCCATCCGCGAGAGTGGTTTGGCGGCAATCAGCTCGCCGAGAAAGCCATGGTGTCGCCGGCTACCGTGTCCGATGTGCTGTCGGAACTCGAGCGCCTTGATTGGGTGAGCTCGCGCGGCCAGGGCCCAAGCAAAGAGCGTCTGCTCAAAGAGCCCGCTGCGCTATTGAATACCTGGGTTGATCAGCTGCCCACCCTGCATGCCCCCAGGCTGCGGCGCTTCTATGCACCCTCTCTAAAAAAAGATCATTTGTTGCAACCACTCGACCATGCGTTCAGCGATCACAAGGTCGACTACGCCATCAGCTATGAGGTCGCTGCACAGTGCTACGCGCCATACCTGTCTGAAGTTTCACAGGTTCGGTGCCGCTTGATTCCGGGCCCCGCTGCGGAGGCCGCACTTTCCGATCTTGGAGCACGCCTAGTGACCGAAGGCATGAACCTCGTCGTCATTGAGGTGAAGTCCCTCGGCGAGATGTTGTTCCGAGAGCATCTCCACGGTGCCTGGCTCGCTAATCCGATTCAGGTGTACCTAGATTTATTTCGTAGCGAAGGACGGGCTAGGGAGATGGCTGACCATCTTCGCAAAGCGAAAATCAGCTTCCAATGATCAAGCCGACCACCCTCGAAGGGTACACCGATGCCTATACACTCGACTGCGAGCGCCTGTTAGTAACGTTGCTTCGTGGATTAGGGCCATGGAAAAACTCCGTCTACTTAATCGGCGGCCTCACTCCCCGATACTTGGTCAGTTGATTAGTGCAGCGCCTGCCTCAACACCGATCTTGGCATTCCGATTCGAATTTGGAGAGCAATTGTGGATCGCCTGACACTATTCGGTCTTTTCGCGGTTACGGCGATGTTGGTGACCTATGCGCTCGAGACTCGCAGCCATTGGTTCATCCTTGCCTTCGCCGGCGCGTGTGTCCTCGGTTCAATTTACGGTTTTCTGCAAGGCGCGTGGCCCTTCGGCGTCGTTGAGGCTATTTGGGCGATCGTCGCCCTTCGTCGTTGGCATTTGATGAGGCTGAAACCGTTAGTTTGAGTCGGGTCTGAACGGCGCCGCCCAACCGCGAGAATACTCTTGCAAGGATTTGCATGCCATTATGGAGTGCCACCTCCTTGGGAGAGACACCGTGCGGCCGATCTTGTCGTTGGGATTCCGAATCCGATGGCTTGCGCTCGCAGGCGCGTTGCCGGTCGCCTCGTGGGCGGCAGACATTCAGATCGAACACGTTTCGATCGTGTCTCCCGAAAGAGGCGCCGCGATGCATGACGCTCTGGTGCGCATTCACGAGGGGCGCATTGTCGCGATTTCGACGGCCAGGGGCGCCGCTACTCAGTCAAGCAAGGATGCGATTGCGATCGATGGCTCAGGTCTGTTCCTGGCGCCCGGCTTGATCGACAGTCATGTTCACCTGGGCGACATCCCCGGCATGACGCCTGAGCAAGAAGCCCAGCATCCAGACATCGCCAAAGCCGCCCGAGAGCAGATTCCGCGTAGTTACCTGCTTTATGGATTCACGACACTGATCGATCTGATCTCGACGCCGCAGGGCATGGCGCGCTGGAACAGCCACGGCACCGCTCCGGACACGTACTTCTGCGGCGGCGCCGCGCTGATGGACGGCTACCCGATGAACTACGCGCCGAAGCCGCAACGCTATCAAGGTTGGCCCTATATGCTCATCGAGCCCGGTACCCAGGCGCCCGACGGCATCGATCCCGCGCAGCACACACCACAGGCCGTGGTTTCAAGGATGAAGTCCGATGGCGCAATCTGCGTGAAGACCTTCTTTGAACGCGGCTTTGGCGGGGTTCGCAATCTGCCCGTACCGAAGCTCGAGACGATTCGCGAGGTTGTGAAGGCCGCGCACGCCGCGGGAATACCCGTGTTGATGCACGCCAATTCAGACGAGGCTCAAGAGTTTGGGCTCGATGCCGGCGTCGACATCATGGCCCACGGAATGTGGAATTTGTATCAAGAGCATTCCACAACCAGCGAGGTTACGCCGGGTATGAGGAAGATACTGGACCAGGAGCTTGCGCGGAACGTTGGGTATCAGCCAACGATGCAGGTGCTCTACGGTCTCCGCGACGTCGTCGGCGGATCATTTCTTTCCGATCCGCAACTGCCCCGTGTTTTGCCATCCAACCTGATTGACTGGTATCGGTCCGCCGAAGGCCAATGGTTTCATGCAGAAGTGTCAGAGGGCACGAAGTTGCCCGCCAATCCGAGCGCGAGCCAACTTGATCAGGCCGCGAACGAAACGTTTGGCCGAGTCATCGAACGCAGCAGACAGGCGACCTCGTACGTTGTTGAGCGACACGGCCGTATTCTGTTCGCCACCGACACGCCGAGTGCCCCGACCTATGCCAATCCACCGGGCTTAAATGGCTGGCTGGAGATGCGCCGGCTCCTTCAGGCGGGCGAGACTCCCGTGCAGATCTTCAAGTCCGCGACGCTGACGAACGCACAGGCACTGAAGCTGGATCGGGACATCGGTACCGTGCAAGTTGGCAAACGCGCCGATTTGCTGCTCCTTCGGCAAGATCCGACGCAAACGATCGACGCTTATGCCGGGATCGTGAAAGTGATACTCGACGGCCGAGTGTTGGACCCTTCCCAACTGGCGGCAGACGCCGCGCACTGAGGTCCGAGCGCGCTCATTTCCGGTTAGCATGGCGGGTCTCTCGGGGAGTTGGATAAATGCGGCGATGGCATGTGTTGAGCATTGTGCTGCTGGCCGCGTACAGCCAGGCCGCAGAATCACCCCCTTATACCGCCAAACAGCTTGCCGCCCTGCCGCTCGGCGAGTGGCTCACCAACGGTGGAAATATCCATAACCAGCGCTATTCGCCTCTGGCGGAGATTACCGCGGGCAATGTCGGTACGCTGAAAGCCGAATGGCAAACTCATTTGAATGGCTCAGGCATGGGGCCGCCGTTCTCCGGCGAGGCGCAGCCCATCGTTGCGGAGGGTGTGATTTATGTTCCCACCGGCGCGGACGATGTGTTTGCAATCGACGCCGAGACCGGTAGAAAGCTTTGGGTTTATCAAGCGCACCTGGAAAAAACCATCTCGACCGTGTGCTGCGGCTGGACGAGTCGCGGCGTCGCGATCGGCGAGGGAAAAATCTTCTTGGGGAGGCTTGACGGCGCCATCGTTGCGCTGGACCAGCGTACCGGCAAGCAGATCTGGTCCGTTCAGGCGGAGCGCTGGCAGGAAGGATTCACCATTACGAGTGCTCCGCTGTATTTCGACGGCATGATAGTCAGCGGATTCGCCGGCGGCGAATTGGCGTCGCGCGGCCGAGTTCGGGCATTCAGCGCCAAGGATGGGAAACCGCTGTGGACCTTCTACACCGTACCAGGACCGGGAGAACCGGGTCACGAGAGCTGGCCGCAGGATAATTCTTCTTGGGCATACGGCGGCGCCATGGTGTGGCAAACGCCCGCCGTCGATGCGAAGCGCGGGCTCATTTATTTTTCCACCGGCAATGCAGGGCCGGATTTCAACGGCAGTCTGCGCAAGGGCGACAACCTGTTCTCCGTATCGATCGTCGCCATCGAGGCAAAGACCGGCAAATACCGCTGGCACTTTCAGCAGGTGCATCATGACCTGTGGGATTACGACTCTCCGAGTCCCGTGGTCCTGTTTGATCTGGAGTACGACGGTCAGCTGCGCGAGGCCATCGCGGAAATCGGCAAGACCGGATGGGTCTATGTCTTGGATCGCGTCACGGGCAAGCCGCTGATCGGCATCGAGGAAATGCCGGTCGCGCAGGAGGCCCGTCAAAACACCGCCGCGACGCAACCCTTCCCCAAGGGCGATGCAGTGGTCCCGCACTCCATCGATATTCCGCCGGCGGGATTTCGCCTGGTCAATGGCGGGCAGATCTTCACGCCTTACTGGGATCAGGCGGTCGTCGCGAAACCGAGCCCGTGGGGCGGCACCAATTGGCCTCCCAGTTCCTATGACCCGCGCCAGGGATACTTGTTTGTTTGCGCGAATGATCAGATGGGCCGATTTTTGGTCGGGCCTTCCCAGGAGCCGAAGCCAGGGAGTCCCTATACCCAGGGTCTGTTCGGCTTTTCGGACATCCCGCTCAACGGCATCTTCGCGGCCGTCGACATGCGCACCAATAGGATCGTGTGGCGTCAACGCTGGAAAGACAGTTGCTACAGCGGCTCGACGGCCACCGCCGGCGATTTGGTGTTCACGGGCCGCAACGATGGGCGCTTCGTCGCGCTCGATTCCCGCAACGGCGATGTGCTATGGGAGTACCAGACCGGAGCCGGTGTGAACGCGACGGCCAGCGTATTTCAATTTCGCGGTCATGAAAAAGTCGCCATCGTGTCGGCAGGCAATAACTTTGCCGGCAGTCCGAGCGGCGACAGTCTGTGGCTGTTTTCACTGCAGGGCAATCTGCCGCCCTCTGATCCGCCGCAGGCGCTCGCCGCGCGAGCGACCGCGGTTTCTCTCAGCGGCGGAAATGCCGCGGCCGGCGCGTTGGTGTTCGCGCAGGTTTGTGCCGCGTGCCACGGGGAGGAGGGCAAGGGCGGGCACGGTGCCGGACCCGATATCACCAAGGTCAATGCGCTGGAGCTGGTCGCCAACACGGTGATTTCCGGAAAGAACAATATGCCGCCATTCGCAGCCACGCTGACTTTTGCGCAGATCCGCGATGTGGCGGCTTATGTCGCCACCCAGCTCGGGAAGAATAGGGAAATGACGGTGCCGCGGTAGCGCATGAGCGACGCCGGCATCAAGATCATCCGCCGCTCTTCCTTCGCGGCGACGCCGTGGAAGAACGGCGGCGGCGTCACCCATGAAGCGATCCGAGTGCCGCCAATCGGGGATGCATTTTTTTGGCGCGTCAGTGTGGCGCAAATCGATTCATCGGGCCCGTTCTCAGATTTCGCGGGATATGCTCGCAAGATGGTGCTGTTGCGGGGGCGTGGCATCGCACTTCAATTCGGCGGCGGGCGGCAATGTGCCTTGCGCAGCGTGGGGGACTTCGTGGAATTCGACGGTGCGATGGCCACTCACTGTGAACTGCTCGACGGACCGTGTGTGGACCTGAACCTCATGGTGTCCAATTCGCTGCGCACGGCGGCGCGCATCGAGCGCTTGAGCGAGCCTAAGCGGCTGGCCGCCATTCACGGCGAAGCGACTTTGATATTTGGTATTTTGGACCCATTGTCCTTGAACAGCAGCGCAGGGGAATCCGCCCGGCTGGAACCTTGGGATCTTGCTATCCTAACGGACTGCAGCGCGCATTTGAGCCAAATGGCCGAACTTAAGAACTCTGCGCCGAGCCCAGTGTTTATTGCGACGATTAGCCCTTAAAATCAGAGACCATGGCCGCCAACCCGCTACCGCCTCCTTCGAGCGCTCGACTGGAAGATCTACGCCGGATAATCCGAGATCACGGCACATGGCCGGAGGACCAAGCGGTCCAACGGCTGCTGCACAGCCTGGAGCTAACCGGCGGCGCGCGTCATCGCGCGGTCGCCTTAGGCGTGAAGCTGGTTGAAGGGGCTCGCGCGCGGCGCGACGAGCGTCCCTTTCTCGACGCATTCCTGCAGGAATTTGGCCTGTCGAATCAAGAGGGCATTGCACTCATGTGCATTGCCGAAGCGTTGCTGCGCATTCCCGATGATGTCACGGCGGATCGACTGATCGCCGAGAAGCTTAGCTCAGGGGACTGGTCCGCTCATTCAGGCCAATCGGAGTCTTTGTTTGTCAATGCCTCGACTTGGGGCTTGATGCTCACCGGCGGCATTCTCGATCTGGATCCGTCCATCAAGACCGACGCGAGCGGCTGGATGCGCAAGCTGACCCGCAAGGCGGGCGAACCCTTGGTGCGCCTTGCGGTGCGCCGGGCGATGAAGATCATCGGCGGCGAGTTCGTGGTCGGGCGCAGCATCGAAGAGGCGCTGGCGCGCAGCGCCCGCGAAGCGGAAGTGGGTCTGTGCTCTTTCGACATGCTGGGCGAAGGGGCGCGAACGCTGCAAGATGCGGCACGCTACTTGAAGTCCTATCAACACGCCATCGATGTCATCGGATCCGGCGCCGGGGGACGCGCGGTTGATGAGGTTTCGAGCATCTCCATCAAGCTCTCGGCCCTGGAGCCTCGCTACAGCTTGCTGCAGCACGACCGCGTCATGCGCCGGCTGGTGCCGCAGGTGCTTGAGCTGGCGCGCCGCGCGGCGCGCCTCGGCATTCAACTGACCATCGATGCCGAAGAGGCGGACCGGCTTGATCTGTCGCTGGATATCATCGAGGCGTTGGCGCGTGACACCGTCACCAAAGACTGGCCGGGGCTTGGGCTCGCCGTGCAAGCCTACGGCAAGCGCGCACTGGAAGTCATCGATTGGGTTGCGGCCACGGCAGGTCAGTGCGGCCGGCTCATGACGGTGCGTTTGGTCAAGGGCGCTTATTGGGACTCGGAGATCAAGCGTGCGCAGGAGCGCGGACTTCAGGGCTATCCGGTTTACACCCGCAAGGTGACCACCGATGTGTCGTATTTGGCGTGCGTCGGACGCCTGTTTAAATACTCTGATTTGATTTACTCGCAATTTGCGACGCATAACGCGCACAGCATTGCTGCGGTGCTGGAACTCGCGCCCGCCAATGCGAACTTTGAATTTCAGCGGCTGCATGGCATGGGCCGGCTGCTGTATGCGGAGGCTGCCCGCCAGGTCGCCAATTTCCCGAGGGTGCGCGTGTATGCGCCGGTGGGAGAGCACAAGGACTTGCTCGCCTACCTGGTGCGGCGCCTGCTCGAGAATGGCGCCAACACCTCGTTCGTCAACCGCTTCATGGATGATCAGGTTCCGGTGGCCGAGATCGTTCGTGATCCCATCTCGGAACTCGAGCGCTTGGAGTCGTACGCCCATCCCCGGCTGCCGATCCCGGCCGCTTTGTATTCGGACCGGCGCAATTCGCGCGGCATCGATCTGGGAGATCCGCGCGAACTGGATAGATTGCGCGCCGAGATTTCGACTCTGGGCGCCAAGAAGCCGGCCGAGGCGCCGACCGCGGGTCCGATCATCAACGGTCAATTATTGTCCGGAGAAACGCGTGCCGTGACCAATCCAGCGGACCGCGGCGAACAAGTCGGCACCACGCGCGATGCGACGCCGGCTGAAATAAAGCTGGCATTTGATGCCGGCGCGGCGGCTCGGTCCGCCTGGAACTCAAGTGGCGGCGATGCGCGCGCGGATTGCCTCGAGAAGGCGGCGGATTCGCTGGAGGCCGACCGCGCGGCGTTTCACGAACTGTTGGTGCGAGAAGCGGGCAAGACGATATCGGACGCCATATCCGAAGTGCGTGAGGCAGTCGATTATTGCCGCTACTATGCGTTGCAGGCGCGCAAGCATTTTGCGGCTCCCGAACGCCTCGAGGGCCCCACCGGTGAGACGAACGAGCTGACGCTGCAGGGTCGCGGTGTATTTGCCTGCATCAGTCCCTGGAATTTTCCGCTGGCGATTTTTGCAGGTCAGGTGACCGCCGCTCTCGCGGCGGGGAATGCCGTGGTCGCGAAGCCGGCAGAACCGACGCCCCTGATTGCCGCGCGATTTATTCGCCTGCTGCACACGGCCGGCGTTCCGCCGCAAGCCGTGCACTTGGTACCGACGCCAGGACGCTTGTTCGGCGAGATTGCGCTGGCGCATCCGGCGCTGGCCGGTGTGGCCATGACGGGCTCGACGGCCACTGCCCTGACGATCAATCGTGCGATGGCCGCGCGCGGCGGAATCATCGTGCCGCTGATCGCCGAAACCGGCGGCTTGAACGCGATGATCGTGGATTCGACTGCGCTGCCTGAGCAGGTGGTCGATGATGTGGTGAGTTCGGCATTCATGAGTGCCGGACAACGCTGTTCCGCGCTGCGTTTGCTCTTCTTGCAGGAGGAAATTGCCGACTCGGTGCTGGAGATGATCGCGGGCGCCATGGATGAATTGATCATCGGCGATCCATCCAACCTGCAAACCGACGTGGGTCCGGTCATCAACGATGCGGCACGCGACGGCTTGGCGCAGCACGTGGCGCAGATGCGCAAGGAGGCCCGCATCGTGAAAGCGTGCGAGCTGGATGACACCCACGCGCACGGCAGTTTCTTTGCGCCGCATCTCATCGAACTCAACGGCGCGGGCCAGCTGACTCATGAAGAATTCGGACCCATCCTGCACGTCGTGCGCTATCGATCGAGGGATATTCAACAGGTACTAGAGGCCATCCGCGACAGCCATTACGGCTTGACCCTCGGCGTGCAAACGCGGCTGGAATCATTCTGGCGGCAGGTTTTCGCCGATACATCAATCGGCAACACCTACGTGAATCGCAACATGATCGGCGCAGTCGTCGGGGTGCAGCCCTTCGGCGGCAACGGTCTGTCAGGCACCGGCCCCAAGGCCGGCGGGCCGCACTATCTGACGCGATTCGCGAATGAGCGCACGCTCACCGTCAATACCACGGCCACGGGCGGCAACGCGGCACTGCTCAATCTTGGTAACTAGCGCCGGCCAGCCTTCCTACTTTCGGCTGGTTCCCGGCGACGTCAATGGTTTCTTAGGGCTTGTCGTCGACAATCTCTCGGTTCTTGGATTGCTCGCCGGCGTATTGATCGGCGGCTATGGCGTTCCGGCGGACATCGTCTTCGGAAAAATGTTTCCCGGGACGGCATTGGGCGTGTTGGTCGGAGACTTGGCTTACACCTGGTTGGCCGTGAGGCTGGCGCGCCGCACCGGCCGCTGCGATGTCACCGCCATGCCCTTCGGCTTGGACACACCATCCACCATCGGAATGGCGCTGTTGGTACTGGGGCCGGCCTTTGCCAAGTTTCGCGCGGCGGGTCTTGACCCCGCCTCGGCGGGCCTTCAGACCTGGTACCTCGGCATGGCGGCGACCGCGGCCATGGGCATCTTGAAGTTGCTGTTGTCCTTTGCGGGCAGAACCGTCCGGCGGGTCGTTCCGATGGCGGGACTCTTGGGTTCGTTGGCCGGCATCGCCCTGACATTGATTGGATTTTTTCCCATGCTCGCTCTGCTGCAGTTTCCCATGGTCGGTCTTCTGACCTGGGGTCTTATTCTCTACACCTTGGTCGCCAGAGGGTCTGCGCCGTTCGGCATGCCGGGCGTGCTGTTCGCGGTCATCGCCGGGACCCTGTTTTATTATGGCGCCGGTCATTTCGGTTTTCTCGGCATGCAGATCCCCGCGCCGTCGATGCCGACGCTGCGTCTCGCGTTTCCGCATCCTGATTCCGGCATCATCCATGGCTTCATGGGTCTCGGCGATTATCTTCCCTTGATCATTCCCTTCGCGCTGTTGACGGTCGTCGGCGGAGTGAATAACAGCGAGAGCGCGCGCGTCGCGGGCGATGACTACGACGTGCGCAGCATCTTGCTGGCGGAGGCCGCCGCGACGTTGTTGGCGGGACTGGCGGGAGGCGTCGCGCAGACGACGCCTTACATCGGGCATCCCGCGTTCAAGGAGATGGGCGCGCGCTCCGGATATACGTTGTTGACCGGCGTTTTCGTCGGCGTCGGCGGCATGCTCGGCTTCCTGGCGAACCTGATCGAGCTGGTGCCGCTCGCCGCCCTCGCGCCGGTGCTGGTGTTTCTGGCGCTCAATATCACGGCACAGGCGTTCACTGCCGTGCCCGCGCGCCATGCCATCGCCGTGGCTGTCAGTTTTTTCCCGTCGATCGCGCGGTTGCTGGCCATTGAACTGAGCGACCCTAAATTCATCGCGCCGGAGAAATTCGCGGCACTCATGGCGGCGCCCGAACACGGCTTGCCTGCCTTAAGCGTAATCGTTGCCTTGGGTAATGGTTTCATCATTACCGCGACGATCTGGGCGGCATTCGTGGTGGAAATGATCGAACGCAGACTGCGCGCCGCGGCCGTTTATCTCGCAGCGGGTGGGGCCTTGAGTTTCTTTGGCATCATTCACTCAGTGCGGTTGGATGGCAGCGCGTATGTGTTGCCGCAGTTGCACGGCATTGCGCGCAATGCCGCGATTCAATTTTGCGCCGCATATTTTGTGCTGGCCGGTGTGCTGCTCCTGCTGTCGCTGCAGCGGCCGCGCGCCGCGCCAATCAACAATGCGATCTAGCGGCGCCCTGTCAAGCGCTGCCGGCGAATGTCAGCCGTGTCCTACAGGCAGGCTTGCGCTTCTCACGTAGAATTTCGCGCAAGGCCCTTCGAGCACTGTCATGGATTCCAACAACTCTGCAAAAAGCTCGATCGGCACGGTACGCAGCAGTCTACCCCTGCCGCCCAAGACCCTGATTGGATTCCTGCTGGCGGTGACCGCCGTGGCGATCATTGCGCTGCTGTCCTATCAGTCATTACAGGCAACGACGGCGACCGCGGCAAACCTGACGCAAACCATCGAAGTGCTCGGGCGTCTGGAAAGCCTGCTTTCGACCGTAGTAGATGCGGAAACCGGACAGCGCGGATTCTTGCTCACCGGCGAGGAAAGTTACTTGGCACCCTATACCGACGCGAAGGATGCGCTGCCGGAAGAGATCAAGTCGATGCGGGCGCTGCTGGTCAACCGGCCCGAGCAGCGGCGGCGCCTCGATGCGCTCGAGTCGCTGGCGAGTCTCAAAATGGCGGAATTGGATTCCACGGTTACCCTGCGCCGTGCGGGCAAGTCTGACGCAGCTCTGGCCGTCGTGCGCACCGACCGCGGCAAGATCTACATGGATCGGATCCGTGCCGCGGCAAGCGAGATGGAGTCGGCCGAGCGGCAGCTGCTCGCGCAGCACGCCGAAGAATCGCGCCAGGCCGCGACCGTGTCGCTGGCGGTGACCTGGGGCGGGTCGGGAGTATTGCTGTTCTTGATTGCCGGCTCCGCGTTGGTCGCGTCCCGCGATTTTCGAACCCGTCAGGCCCAGGCTTGGATCCGGTCCGGTCAAATGGGCTTGAGCGAGCAGATGCAGGGAGATCAGTCGCTCGAGAAATTGGGCAACAATCTGCTCGGCTTCCTCGCCGGATTCGTGCAGGCACAAGTCGGCGCTGTGTACATTGCCGACGCCGGCCAGTATCGACGTTTCGCCGCCTATGCCATTCCCTCGGATGGCCCGGAAGCCGTGCGCCCCGGCGACGGCTTGGTGGGCCAGGCGGCCAAAGACAAACGCGCTCTTCGAGTGCGCGATGTCCCGGCCGGCTATTTGCCGATTTCATCAGGTATCGGCAAAGGCACCCCCAATGAGCTGGTGGTGGTCCCCACGAGTATTGACGGCGTGGTCCACGCCGTGTTGGAACTGGGATTCTTTGGCGCCACCGATGCAGATCAGCGCGAACTGCTGTCGCGTGTGTCCGAATCGATCGCCGTCGCCGTGCGCGCCGCCAAGGATCGACAACGTCTCGAGGAATTGCTGCAGGAAACCCAGCAGCAGGCCGAGGAGCTCCAGGCCGGCGCCGAAGAATTGCGCGTCAGCAACGAGGAGCTCGAGGAACAGGGACGTGCGCTGCGGGAATCGCAGGCCCATCTCGAGGTTCAGCAGTCCGAACTCGAGCAGATCAATTCGCAGCTGGAAGAGCAGACTCAATTGCTCGAGCACCAGAAGGACGAGCTCGCCAAGGCCCAGGTGATCTTGAGCGCGAGATCCGACGAGCTGCAGCGGGCGAATGAGTACAAGAGCGAATTCCTGGCGAACATGAGCCACGAGTTGCGCACCCCGCTCAACTCGACTCTGATACTGGCGAAGCTCCTGGCCGACAACAAGGACGGCAATCTGACGCCGGCCCAAGTGAAATTTGCCCGGACTATTTCTTCCGCGGGCAATGATCTGCTTGCGCTCATCAACGATGTGTTGGATCTCTCGAGAATTGAGGCCGGGAAGGTCGAACTCGCGCCCGAGCAAATCTCGGTGGCTGCGGCGGTGGAATCACTCGTCAAGACATTTCAGCCCACCGCCGAGCAGAATCATCTGCGCTTCTCCTGGGTCGTCGAGCCGGGAGTGCCTGAGCAGATTGAGACGGATCCGCAACGACTCGGGCAGATCCTCAAGAACTTGCTGTCGAATGCCTTCAAATTTACCGAAAAGGGCGAGGTCGCAATGCGGGTATTCTCACCGCAGAGCGGCACCGTGGCGTTCGCGGTGCGCGACACCGGCGTCGGCATTGCACCACATCAACAAGAAGTGATTTTCGAGGCATTTCGGCAGGCAGACGGCAGTATTCATCGCAAGTTCGGCGGCACCGGCCTGGGTCTGTCGATTTCGCGCGATTTGGCGGCTCTCCTGGGCGGGTCAATCAGCGTGCAAAGCGCCCTGGGCGAGGGCAGCGTGTTCACCTTGACGGTGCCGCAGGCATTCACCTCCGGCACACCGTTACCGGAGAGGCGGCCGGCTGGAGTGCAGAAAAGTCCCGAGAAAAAGGCTTCGCCGCAAGCGCCGGCAACGCCGGCGGCGACGGTGCCGGAAGATGATCGCAACGCGATCACGCCGGGCGGCCGCGTCATTTTACTGGTCGAGGACGACCCCGCCTTCGCGATGATTTTGCGCGATCTGGTGCACGAGATGGGCTTTCAATGCGTTGCTGCGGCATCCGCCAACGAGGGACTCATTGCCGCCGGGCAGTATCTGCCGAGCGCAATCCTCCTGGACGTAAACCTGCCCGATCATTCCGGCCTCGGCGTGCTCGACGCCTTGAAGCGCGATCCGCGCACCCGGCACATCCCCGTGCACATGATCTCGGTCTCCGACTACAAACGCGAGGCACTGGAACTGGGCGCGATCGGTTATGCGTTGAAGCCGGCGAAGCGCGAGGAGTTGGTCGAGGTGCTGCGGCGCCTGGAAGCCAAGTTCTCGCAAAGTGTGCGGCGGGTGCTGATCGTCGAGGACGACGCGCGTCAGCGGGAAAGCGTGCGGCAACTGTTGAGCAACGGCGAGGTGCAAATCACTGCGGTCGCGAGCGCAGGCGAAGCGCTGGACCATCTCAAGGACACCACTTTCGATTGCATGGTCCTCGATCTTAACCTGCCGGATTTGAGCGGCTATGATTTGTTGGAAAAGATGTCGCAGCAGGAAGATGTGGGATTTCCGCCGGTCATCATTTATACGGGGCGCGCCCTGGACCGGGAGGAGGAGCAGCGGCTGCGCCGTTATTCCAAGTCGATCATCATCAAGGACGCACGCTCGCCGGAACGGCTCTTGGGCGAGGTCACGCTGTTTCTGCACCAGGTGGAGGCCAAATTACCGCCCGAGCATCAGCAGATGCTCAAAACCGCGCGCGACCGAGAGAGCATGCTCGAGGGCCGCCGCGTGCTGATCGTCGAGGACGATGTGCGCAATGTGTTTGCCTTGTCGAGCGTGCTCGAGCCCAAGGGCATCACCGTGAACATCGCGCGCAACGGCCGTGAAGCGCTCGATGTTTTGGCGCGCTGCTCGCAAGACGCGGCGACGCGCATCGACCTGGTGCTGATGGACATCATGATGCCGGAGATGGACGGCCTGACGGCCATGCGCGAGATCCGCAAACGCGGCGAGTGGAAAAATCTCCCCATCATCGCGCTGACAGCGAAGGCCATGGCCGACGATCACGACAAGAGTCTGGCGGCCGGCGCGAACGACTATATTGCCAAACCCCTGGATGTCGAGAAACTGCTGTCGTTGGTACGCGTATGGATGCCGAAGTAAGCGATGCGCGAACCCCGGGACGGGAGTTTGACATCGAGTTCAAGCTCCTGATTGACGCCATTTATCATATGTATCATTACGATTTCCGCGGATACGCCACGGCGTCGTTGCGGCGTCGCATGCGGGCGGCCATGAGCCGATTCAATTGCCGAACGCTGTCGCAGCTGCAGGACAAGGTGCTGCACGATTCGACCGTTTTTCCGGCGCTGTTGGATTTTCTCACCGTGCAGGTGAGCGATATGTTCCGCGACCCGGGGTATTTTCTGGCGCTGCGCGAACAGGTCGTGCCGTTGCTGCGCACGTATCCGTCCCTCAAGGTGTGGGTCGCCGGCTGCAGCGGCGGCGAGGAAGCGTACTCGCTCGCAATTCTCCTGCGGGAAGAGGGACTGCTCTCGAAAACCATCATCTATGCGACCGACATCAATTCGGGAACGCTGCAGAAGGCGGCGGCAGGGGTCTATGAGGTGCAGCGCATCGCGGGCTTCACGGCCAATCACCATAAATCAGGCGCCCGCTCGTCGCTCTCCGATTACTACACCGCTGCCTATGGGCGCGCAGTTTTTGACAAGTCGCTGAGGGATCACATCGTTTTTTCCGATCATAGCCTCGCGACCGACAGCGTATTCGCGGAAGTGCAGCTGGTGTCCTGCCGCAACGTACTGATTTATTTCAACCGCGCCCTGCAGGACCGGGCGATTGGATTATTTCGCGACGCCCTATGCCGCCAGGGATTCTTAGGTTTGGGGGCGAAGGAATCGATACGCTTCTCCTCTCACGCCGGCGCTTTCTTGGATTTCGTAGCGACAGAGCGCATTTTTCAGAAACGGGCTGAACTATGAATCTTTCAGGACGTCTGGACGCGGTCGTGATCGGCGGCTCCGCGGGAGGCATCGAAGCGCTTAGCGTGCTGCTGCCCGCGCTTCCTCCGGGGTTGCGGCTGCCGGTGTTCATCGTGCTGCATCTGCCGCGCGAGAGACCCAGCGTGCTGGCCGAAATATTCGCGCGAAAATGCGCGCTGCCGGTTCGCGAGGCGGAAGACAAGGAGGAAATAGCGCCCGGCACGGTGTATTTTGCCCCGAATAATTATCATCTGCTCGTCGATAACGGTGCGCAACTGTCGCTCTCGGCCGACGAGCCGGTGCACCATTCCAGGCCCTCGATCGACGTCCTGTTCGAGTCGGCGGTCGAAATCTACAACGAGCGTCTTCTGGGGATCATCCTCAGCGGCGCGAACGAGGACGGCGCCGCCGGCCTCGCTGCGATTCATGACGCGGGAGGCGTTACCGTCGTACAATCTCCGCAGACGGCGCGCGCCGCCCAGATGGCGTTGTCCGCGCTGAAATTGCGGCCCGCGGACTGGGTCTTGCCGCTGGATGAGATTGCCAAAATGCTGCGCACCCTGGACGCCGACGGCTATCCTAAGCGGATGAACTGAACATGGATACCTCGACGCTCGCTCCCATCAAATGCCTCCTGGTCGACGATCTCGAGGAGAACTTGCTTGCGCTGTCGGCCCTCCTGGCCCGCGCCGATGTCGAGATCTTGACGGCGCGCTCAGGCTCGGAAGCGCTGGAACTGCTGCTGGTGCACGAAGTGGCCCTGGCGTTTCTCGATGTGCAGATGCCGGATATGGATGGTTTCGAGCTCGCCGAACTTTTGCGCGGCAGCGAACGCACCCGGCGCATACCGCTGATCTTTGTCACCGCGGGTGCGCGCGAGCAGCATCGTCTATTCAAGGGGTATGAACTGGGTGCGGTCGATTTCATCTACAAGCCCATAGAACCGCACATTCTCAAGAACAAGGCCGAGGTGTTCTTCGAGCTGTATCGGCAGCGTCAGGCCCTGTCCGCCGAACTCAATGACCGAACCGAAACGCTGCGTCTCAATGAAATGTTCACCGCCTTGCTCGCCCATGATTTACGCAGTCCGTTGAGCGCGATGCTGGCGTCGGCGCGCTTACTGCAGCGCCGTACCCAGGATCAGGCCGCGCTCGACGCGGCGGGGCGCATTGTCGCGAGCGGCAATCGCATGGCGCGAATGATCGAAGATATGCTCGACTTGGCGCGCGCGCGGTTGGGCGGCGGTATTCTCGTCAAGCGCGAAGCGGCGGATTTCAAGGCCCTGGTGGAACGATCATTGCGCGAACATCAGTCGGCCGCACCCGAGCGGCCAATCGAGGCCAGCTACGCGGGGAATTTCGCCGGCTTCTGGGATCCAGAACGCATCGCGCAAGTGGCTTCCAACCTGATCGGCAATGCGCTCAAACACGGCACCCAGGAAGGCGCAATTCAAGTGCGCCTCGACGGCAGCGACCGCGATCACGTGACCTTGGTCGTGAAAAACGGCGGCACCATACCGCCTGATATCGTGCCGCACCTGTTCGATCCGTTTCGTGGCGGACAGCGTCAATCCGGCCGCGGCGATGGACTGGGCCTTGGCCTATACATTGTTTCGCAGATCGTTCAGGCGCATGACGGGCGTGTGGATGTGAAAACGGGAGAAGGCGGAGAAACCGCTTTTCACGTCCGATTGCCGAGGGCTAGCTCGGCACAAGATCGCTGATGAGCGCTTCGATTTCCGGGGCCTCGAATGGCTTGATGATGGCGCGAACGTTGGCACCCCAGTTTTCGAGTCCGAAATCCAGCGCATAGCCCGACGCAATGATGATGGGTAGGCGAGGCTCGAGAGCCAAGATATTTCGCGCAAGGTCAATACCCGACATGACGGGTAAACTGACGTCGGTGATGACGACATCGAAGGCGTTTGCGCGAAATTCCTCGAGCGCTGTTTCGGCGTCGGCGCAGGCAACGATCTGCCGTTGTTCCTGCGCCAGCAGTTCGGCGGTCACTTCGCGCACCAGCGCATTGTCCTCGACGTAGAGAATCTTCAATGCGTCTTTTGCACCAGCCATAGGCCGGGCTTGCCCTTGGGGTTTAAGCCCAGATGTACCAGCGCGGACTTGTTCTCGAACAGACGCGCCACCGGCACGCCTTCTCGATGCACTTTCTGCACATAGTCCTGAAGTGTGGGACGCGCATGCATGCCGTCCGCACCGAGGGCCGGAAGTTCGGCCCGTTCCTGTTGGGCCGGATTTTGCTGGCCAAGACTTTGACGATGCGCCATCGAAGGGAACGTGTTGGGCGCTTTTTCAGCGACATTGCCGCCCCCTTGCGCGGCATGAGAAGGCAGGCGCAGGTCCAGATGTTGAGTGGGTGCCTGGAGTAGGTGTCCCGGAGGCGGCCCCGCAAAAGCGGCGGATGTCAGCAACAGCAGCGCGCCGACTTCAAGCGCTGCAATCGCTCCTGCCGGCGTTTTTACCGTTGCCTGTGTTTTCAAGTCCCCAGCCATGGCGACAGTTGACCACGAAGCGGTGGCCGGCGCACTCGGTCGGCCGACCGACCCGCCGTAGGAAAGGTCTTAGCAAACCGCTATCGGTCGATTCCTACAGAGCTTCAGGACTGCGTGCCATATTCTGGTGCACCGCCCAAAGCCCAGCATATTTGCAACATGGATCGGGCAACACGGATTGGGCGGAGTCTCTTATGAAACAGCATTTCGATGCATGGGCAGTGGTGCTGGCCGCCGGCGAGGGAAGCCGGCTGCATAGCCTGACAAGGGACGAGCGGGGCATCGCTGTGCCGAAGCAATTCTGTTCATTGCAGGGCGGGCCTTGTCTATTGCAGGAGGCACTGCAGCGCGCTGCCTCGGTCGCACGCTTGGAGCGCATTTGCAGCGTCGTCGCGGAGCAGCACCGCCGCTGGTGGGCGCCGCTATTGAGTTATCTGCCGGAACAGAATGTCATCTCGCAGCCCCAAAATAGAGGTACTGCATTCGGCATTTTGCTGCCGCTGCTGCGCATCGTTGAGCGCGATCCGGACGCAACGGTGGTGCTGCTGCCCGCCGATCATTACCTGAGCGATGAGAAAGTCATGGCCGGCGCGCTGCGCCGCGCGGCTGCCCTGGCGCATGCCGACCGCGATTCGATATTCCTGTTAGGGGTCGAGCCGGATGAACCCGATACCGAGCTGGGCTATATTCTGCCGACATCCCGCGGCCGGGACGGTGCAGCGGGCGTGCAGCGCTTCATCGAGAAGCCGAACGCCACTCGAGCGCGTGTACTGCTCGATGAGGGGGCGCTGTGGAATGTTTTCATCATGGCAGCTTCGGTAAGGACCTTGCTCAGTTTGTTCGACCGCCGATTCGCAACGACCATAGCCGCGATGCGGGGTTTCGAGGGCGTCGGTCTCGATTCCATTTATCAGAATTTGGGCACCGTGGATTTCTCCAGGGATGTGCTGCAAGGCCGTGAATCCTTGCTCAAGGTCATCACCGTGCCGCACTGCGGCTGGACCGACCTGGGCACGCCGGAAAGAGTTGGACGCATCTTGGAGAATCTGCAGGATTCGGCCAGCCCGCCTTATTTTCCGGCGCATGTGAGCCTCGCGGACCAATTTATGCGCAATGTGTCTAATTTTTAGGGGCTAATTTTTAGGCGTTGAGATTTTAACTGCCGCAAGCTCCTCGAATAGACTGCGGCCCGGATTTTTCGTGCAGTCAGCCATGAGCGAGGCTTCGAAGCTCTGAAGCGCGCTTGCATCAAACACGTGGCCACCGGCCTTGGCAACCGCGAAACCAAACAACCACATCATGATGGTATCCGCGCTTTCGCGGTCCGATTGCTGGAGTTCCACGTGACGGGCCGCGAACGTTTGGCATTCCAAGCCGTTCAGGTCCATTGGATTCTTGTTGTCGGGCTTGATCTTCGCGAGCGCGTCCACCAGGCTCATCGTGGGATTATTTTTGCATTCCGCATCGAGTGCGAATCCGAAGGCGGCCAGGGCATCGCCGTACATGACATGCGCGCCCGACTTTCCCACGGAATAGCCGAATAACCACATCATGGTGTTGATCGCATCCGCGCCCGGCGTCGGCACGGGCGGCGCAATGACTTCGTTTTGATACTTCACGCAGGTCGTGGTCGCGAGATTGACCTGTGCCGCACGGCTGGCGCCGGCAAAACAGCAAAGACAGAGAAGAAGCGCGCCGCAAAATTTCATCCTGTTTCCCCGCGAGAAGTCTCGGACCTTGATGGCAAGACTCGGTGAAGTTGCGCCCCGAAGCGTCCAGATTTTACCCAAGAACGCGCGACATCGATATCGGGAGCGAAATATCGATCGGCCGAATAGAAGAGGACGTCGCGGCGAATGCCCGCATGAACCTCTTCGAGGCGCCGCGAGGATTTGGCCGGGCGATGAAAATCGATGCCTTGCGCCGCCGCCAATAACTCGATGCCGACCACAGCAGCGGCGTTGTCGACCATGACGAGCAGACGACGCGCGGCATGGGTCGCCATGCTGACATGGTCTTCCTGATTCGCGGAAGTCGGAATCGAATCGACGCTGGCCGGTGCTGCCAGGGTTTTGTTTTCGGAAACCAGCGCCGCCGCGGTGACCTGCGCGATCATGAACCCCGAATTCAAGCCGCTGTTATTGACCAAGAAAGGCGGCAGGCCGCTCATTTTCGGATCCACGAGCACGGCAATCCGGCGCTCGGACAGGCTGCCGATTTCCGCGATCGCCAGCGCGAGGGTATCGGCGGCAAACGCCACGGGCTCGGCGTGAAAATTGCCGCCCGACAGCACCTCGCCCGCATCGGCAAACAAGAGCGGGTTGTCCGTCACGGCATTGGCTTCGATCTTCAGGGTTGCGCTGCAGTTGCGAATGAGGTCCAGGCACGCGCCCATCACTTGAGGCTGACAGCGGAAGGAATACGGATCCTGGACGCGGGCGCAATCAAGATGTGAGGCTCGAATGGCGCTGCCCGCGATCAATTCCCGATACTCGCGCGCCACCGCAATTTGGCCGGGCTGCCCGCGAAGCTGTTGAATGCGTGCATCAAAGGGCGAGTCGCTGCCTTTCAACGCATCAACCGACATCGCGCCGGCGACGATCGCGCCGGCGAACAAGTCCTCGGTCGCAAACAAGGCCGCCAGCCCCAACGCCGTGGAAACTTGTGTGCCGTTGATCAAGGCGAGTCCTTCCTTGGCGTGCAACTTGATGGGTTGCAATCCGGCCCGGCGCAAGCCGTCGGCCGCGGGCACCCGGGTGCCGTTGACGCGAACGTGGCCGATCCCGAGCAGCGTTGCGCTCAGGTGCGCCAGGGGCGCCAAGTCTCCCGACGCACCGACTGATCCTTGTGCCGGGATCATCGGATACACTTCGTGCTCGAGCAGCGCCAGCAAGGCATCCACGAGCCCCAGGGTGACGCCGGAATGGCCGCGGGCCAAGGCATTGACTTTGAGCGCGAGAACGAGCCGAACGACGGCGTCGGGGAGCGGATCGCCGACGCCGGCGGCGTGCGAGAGCAGCAAATTCCGTTGCAGCAGTTCGAGCTGCTCGTTGGGTATGCGCGTTTGAGCAAGCAGCCCGAATCCGGTATTGATGCCGTAGGCCACATCGCCGCTCGCGACGATCTTGTCCACCAAGGCGTTGGCCGATGCGATGCGCGCGCGATCCGGCGGCGACAGGTGCAGCACCGTCGGCTGCTCATAGATTCGCCGCAATGCCGAAAGCGAGAGCGCGCCGGCCTGCAAGGTTTGCGTGTTGCTCACTTAAGAGCGCTCGATCATCGGCAGCTTGAGGCCCTGTTCTCGGGCGCAGGCAATGGCGCTCTCGTAGCCGGCATCTGCATGACGCATGACCCCGCTGGCCGGGTCGTTCCACAGGACCCGTCGAATGCGCCTGGCCGCCGCGTCGCTGCCGTCGCACACGATGACCAGGCCGGCATGTTGCGAGTAGCCCATGCCGACGCCGCCGCCATGATGAATCGATACCCACGTTGCGCCCGAAGCGGTGTTGAGCATGGCGTTGAGCAGCGGCCAGTCCGACACGGCATCCGAGCCGTCCTTCATCGCTTCGGTCTCGCGATTGGGACTGGCGACCGAACCCGAATCGAGGTGATCGCGGCCGATCACGATGGGCGCCGAGATCTCGCCGCTCTTCACCATTTCATTGAAGGCGAGTCCCAAACGATGACGTGTTCCCAAGCCCACCCAGCAAATGCGCGCCGGTAATCCCTGAAACTGGATGCGCGAGCGCGCCATGTCGAGCCATTGATGCAGGTGCGGATCGTCCGGGATCAACTCTTTGACTTTCGCGTCGGTTTTGTAGATGTCTTCAGGATCACCCGAGAGCGCCACCCAGCGAAAGGGACCGATGCCGCGGCAAAACAGCGGCCGAATGTATTCGGGAACGAAGCCCGGAATGTCGAAGGCCCCCGCGACACCGGCATCGAAAGCCACTTGCCGGATGTTGTTGCCGTAGTCGAACACCGGCAGTCCCATGCGCTTGAAGCGCAACAAATATTCGACGTGCTTGGCCATCGAGCGCGACGCCGCGGCGGCGGTGCCCGCCGGGTCGCTCACCCGCCGTTCGTCCCATTGCTCGATGGACCAGCCATGGGGCAGATAGCCATTGACCGGATCATGCGCCGAGGTTTGATCGGTCAGCGCATCCGGCTTGATTCCCCGCTCGAGCAGCGTACCGAGCACATCGACAATGTTGCCGAGCAACGCCACCGACAACGGTTTGCCGCGCCGCTTCGCCGCCTCGAGCATGCTCAGCGCCTCGTCCAAGGTGCGCGCCTGCGCATCGATGTAGCCGGTCTCGAGGCGTTTGGCGATGCGGCTTGGACGGCACTCGACGGCCAGCAAATTGGCGCCGGCCATGGTCGCGGCCAGCGGCTGTGCGCCGCCCATGCCGCCCAAGCCCGCGGTGAGAATCCATTTGCCGGTAAGGTTCGCGCCAAAATGGCGCCGGCCCATTTCAGCAAACGTTTCATAGGTGCCCTGAACGATTCCCTGGCTGCCGATGTAGATCCAGGAGCCAGCCGTCATTTGACCGAACATCGCCAGCCCCTTGCGATCGAGCTCGTGGAAATGTTCCCAGGTTGCCCAATGCGGCACGAGATTGGAGTTGGCAATGAGCACGCGCGGCGCGTCGGCATGGGTGGGGAACACGCCGACCGGTTTGCCGGACTGCACCAGCAGGGTTTCCTCTTCGGTGAGGGTTTTCAAGGTCTCGACGATGCGGTCGTAGCAATCCCAATTGCGTGCGGCGCGTCCGATGCCGCCGTACACCACCAGCTCGGCGGGATTCTCCGCGACTTCGGCGTCCAAGTTATTCATCAACATGCGCAGCGGCGCCTCGGTCATCCAGCTACGCGCGCTCAAGGTGTTGCCGCGCGCCGCGCGGATGATTCTGGGCTTGGGTGGGGCGAGCATGCGAGTTCCTCTAGGGGCGAAAGCGCCCCGACAGTTCGTATCGGGTTCCGGGATAGTACAGGCGTGCCACGGAGGCGATTTGGCCGGCAGTCCAAGTCCTTCTGATCACCACCAGGCAAGGCTCGTCGCGCTTCATCGCCAAGAGCTTGAGCGTCCGCTCGTCGGGCATTTCCGCGCGCAATAAATGTTCCGCCTCCTGCAGGGGCGCAACCTTGACCAGATAGTCGTGCGGTGTGGTGCGGCTGAAATCCATGTTCAGGTAGTCGGGCGCGAGCTTCGGCAAAACGTAGCGATCCTCGAGTTGGATGGGGCGGTCATTCTCGAAGTGCACGATCAGCGAGCAATACAGTTCACCGCGGGGCGCAATGCCAAAATCCTCCGCGAGGTCTGCCACGGCGCGTATTCGTTCCAAAGAAACGATCTTGGCGCGGTGCACGTGGCCGCGCTCGCGGATCTCATCGGCAATGCCGCGTATTTCCAGCGGATGCGCGCGCGCGTGGCGGTCGGCGACGAAGCTTCCGACCCCCGCGATACGCACCAATACGCCTTCGTCGCGCAGCTCGCGCAACGCGCGGTTGGCCGTCATCCGCGATACGCCAAAGGATCTGACCAGGTCGTTTTCGGAGGGCACCCGCGTGGCCGCGCCCCACTTGCCGGAACCGATGTTGTCGAGAATATGACGCTTGACCTGCAAGTAAAGGGGTTGCAATGACAGCGCGGCCTTGCTCATGCGGTCAGGGTAAGCTGTATAGACAGGTACGGTCAACCCGTGCGCAAGTGGTTCATTACCCTGCCAAAATCAGCGCGCAGCGGCCCGTCCAGTGAATGGCTGCCGCCCTTGACCACCCATTGGCCGCCGACCATCACGTCGCGGATCGCCTTGTCCGCGCCGGCGAACAGCAAGCGATCCAATGCCGTGTCCGCGGAAGCCCCGGCCATCGAAGGATGCTCAGCGTCCAGGACCAGCCAATCCGCGCGGCAGCCGACAGCGATGCGGCCCACCGCTTGACCGAGCGCGAGCGCGCCGCTCAGCGCAGCGTCGCGCCACAGGCGCGTGCCGACATGGGATTCGGACTTCGCGGCGAGTACACCGCGGCGCCTTTTGCGCAAGCGCTGTTGATATTCGAGCCAACGCAGCTCCTCGGCAGGGCTTACCGTCGACTGACTGTCGGAACCCACGCACAGCCGGCCGTCCATGTTTAAAAAGCGTGCGGCATCGAAGAAGCCGTCGCCTAAATTCGCCTCGGTGCTGACGGATACGCAGACAGCGGCGCCGGCCGCAGCCAGCCCCTCGAGTTCTCCAGGCGTGGCATGAGTTGCATGCACCACGCACCAGTGCGGCGTCAATAAATCTTGATCCAACAACAGTTCGATGGGCCGGCGCCCGGTCGCGGTCTCGCAGGCGCGCACTTCAAGCATTTGCTCAGCGACATGGATGTGCACCGGCATACTCGCGTCGATGCCGCGCAACGCGAGCGCGGCGCGGCGCAAGTGATCCAGCGGAACCGCGCGCAGACTGTGGAATGCCGCGCCGGTGCGCAGCATGGGGTTGCCCGCCTGGTTGTTCGCGCGACGCTCATCGGCGATGCGCCGTTCGATGGCGCTCAGGAACTCATCGGTGTCCAGAAAAAAGCGCTCCTGCTCCGGTTTCAACGGCTGGCCGCCGAAGCCGCTGCTTTGATAAAGGGTCGGCAGAAACGTCAGCCCGATGCCGGCTGCGCGCGCGGCATGGCTAACCGCCTCCCACAACGGGTTGACATCCAAAGATCGCGCGCCGGGGGCGTCCCGATGCAAATAGTGGAATTCCGCCACCGAGGTGTAGCCCGACTTGAGCATTTCGACGAACAGTTGAGTTGCGACGATCCGCAACTCTTCCGGCCCGATTCGATTCGCAAGCGCATACATCGCTTGGCGCCAGGTCCAGAAACTATCGCGCGCAGCCATTCTATATTCCGCGTTTCCCGCCATGGCGCGTTGGAAGGCATGACTGTGCGCATTGGGCATGCCGGGCACGACGGTGCCATCGACGCGTTCGATTTCCGGGGCGGGAGCAGGTTGCGGCTCTCGCGCAGGCTGCGGCTCCGAGGTTGAGTTCGTCTCGATCGCACTGATGATCCCGTCGGATACCGTAACCCGCACATCGCGAGCCCATCCTTGCGGCAAAAACGCGCACTGCAAACGATACCGGGTCATGGCTGTATCATACAGACGTGCCTAAAACTTCGGACAATTGGGATCAGGTGTGGATCGGCGCAAACATCGCGACCATGGCCGGTGGCGGCGCCTACGGAAGCATGCGGGACTCTGCGCTTGCGGTAAAAGGTGAGCGCATCGCGTGGCTCGGCTCGGCCGCAGAAGGCCGGCGGTTGGCGCAAACGCAGGGCGCGCCGATGCACGAGGCAGCAGGCCAGTGGATTACGCCGGGCTTGATCGACTGCCACACTCACTTGGTCTATGGCGGCAATCGAGTCGCGGAGTTCGAGCAACGTCTCTGTGGCGCATCCTATGAGGAGATTGCGCGGGCCGGCGGCGGCATCCAATCGACCGTGCGCGACACGCGCGCAGCAACGGAACAAACTTTGTACGAGTCGGCGTCGGCGCGGCTCAAGTGCTTGATGGCGGAAGGCATCACCACCATCGAGATCAAATCAGGTTATGGGCTGGAACTGGCCGCCGAGCGCCGCATCCTCGAGGTGGCGCGGCGGCTCGGCGAGAATCTGCCGGTCTCGGTCAAGAAAACATTTCTCGGCTTGCACTCCCTGCCGCCCGAATTCGCCGCGCAGCGTCAGCGGTTCATCGATGAGGTGAGCGGTCCGTGGCTCGCTGCGCTGACGGCAGACGGGTTGGTGGATGCGGTCGACAGTTTCTGCGAGAAGATTGCCTTCTCCGTGGCCGAAACCGAGCAATTCCTACAGGCCGCGAAGCGGCTGGGATTGGGCGCCCATGTGCATGCCGGTCAATTGAGCGACATCGGTGCTGCGCAGGCCGCGGCGAGATGGCGCGCTCTGTCGGCCGATCATCTCGAGTACTTGAGCGCGGACGGCGCGCATGCCCTGGCGCAGGCGGGCACGGTTGCCGTGCTATTGCCGACGGCCTATTTCACCTTGCGACAGACCACACCGCCGCCGGTCGACCTGCTGCGAAGCGCCGGCGTGCCGCTGGCGGTGGCCACCGACAGCAATCCCGGCACCTCGCCGTGCACCTCCATCCTGCTGGCCCTTAGCATGGCCTGCACCTTGTTTGGCTTGACCCCCGAGGAGGCGCTGGCGGGCGTCACGCGTCATGCGGCGCGGGCGTTGGGTGTGCTTGACGAGGTGGGAACGATTGAGGTGGGCAAGCGCGCGGATTTGGCGTTCTGGCGCATCGGACGGCCCGCCGAACTCTGCTACGGACTGGGCGGCAATCCCCTCGCCGCGGTCATGTATCGCGGGAAGATCCGCTCCGCCGCGCTCCCTTAAGGGGGAGGGAAATTCCCGGGTCCCTTGGATAAGATGGCCGCATGGCTAGACGATCTCACCGCGGGAGACCGCCGCACGACGATGTGTTAACGCCCGCGGAATGGCGCACCGTGCATGCCGTGAAGCACGGGATGACCAGCCGGCAAATTGCGGACCGCCGCGGCATCAGCATTGACGCGGTGAAGTACCACGTCGCGAATGCGCTCGCGAAGCTCGGTGTCGCCAACCGCAAAGAACTGCGCCACTGGCACCGCGCGCCC
>Ga0307474_10000471_pt1 | contig 28854 bp, 27 predicted proteins | sample atmos_gasesECM1C_2_FD_203312 | JGI IMG/M metagenome (GOLD analysis project Ga0307474, IMG submission 203312) | Hardwood forest soil microbial communities from Morgan-Monroe State Forest, Indiana, United States - atmos_gasesECM1C_05 | ecosystem: Environmental > Terrestrial > Soil > Temperate... | reverse complement strand
CTACAATCTGCGCCTCCGGAATTATATCCAGGATCACGCCTTTCATTACGCCTACAAAATGATCATTGCTGCCGAAGTCGGTGGTCAGAGTGATGACAGGACGATGCGCCAAGATTTCCTCGCGATTTGGAAGACAGAATACTCCCAAAACCTCGACGTTAATTCGTCGCAGTCTGAACGTCAAGGCACGGAGGTAATAGGTCGAGAAACTAGTCCGTCGGAGCTATCCGGTACAAGTCGCCCACAGCACTCGATTTACTGCCTGCTACTCAATATGAATGTCGCCCGAGCCGGTGCGCACCGTGAGCAAAGGCCCGCCGCCCTGCACTTTACCCATGATCTGTTTGCGCGCCTCTTGCACCCGTCCCTGTACTGTCATGGTGATCGCTGGTCCAACATCAAGCGTTCCGGAACTGGTGGAAAGGTTGGCGTCAAAAGCCGCATTTGCCGGCAAACGGACGTGCACATTCCCCGATCCGGTGCGGATCTCCCAGGTTCCGGTCTGAGTGCCTTCGGCAGAAATGTCTCCGCTACCCGCTTCGGCGTGAAGAGTCCCTTGCATCCCGCGAACTGAAACGTTGCCGGATCCGGTATGCAGATCGACATCACCGGCTCCCTCTTCTTCCACCTCGATGTTGCCGCTGCCCGCGCCTCCGCGTACCGGGCCTGAAATCCCGAGAGCCCGCACATCGCCCGACCCAGTCTGCAGACGAATTTCCCCGGTCACCCTTCGCAATCTGACGTCTCCGGAGCCGGTTTGCAGATCGATATTGCCACGAGTTCCTTCAATTGTCTGGTCGCCGGAGCCGCTGTGGCTGCGGATCGTAGTTTCCGCAGGCACGGTGATTTCATAGTCCACCGAAATGTCACGAGCATCAACATAGTCGATGCGGATACTGTTGCCTTCCTGCCGCAGCGGAGGATTCTGTTCTAGGTCTGAAACATCGGCGTGCCGATTTCCGAACAGCCAATGGTCTCCAACAAATATTTTGCCGTGAATGGCAACCGATCCTGCCGCGCCGCTGCGAACCGTTACGTTGCCCGACCGAGTTTGCACTTCCAAATCCACTGGCCCAGTGACAGCGAAGGTCTTGTCGAACGTGCCCTGCGGCGTGGAAGCGAACGCCGCGGTGGAAATAAGCAGCGCCCCCAGCGCAACCGCCGGGAATGGAAAGCGCCATTGACCCCTGGACGCACTGCAGAAATTTCGTCTGCCACTCATGTCGCATCACTCCCTTGAATGCAGAAGCCGTCAAAAGCGAAAGCCCGAGCCCGACCTACTGCAGCACCACCTGGTCGCCCTCTTTCAGCCCGCTAAGGACTTCTGTCTTCGCGCCGTTCGAGATTCCGATGTTAACCGCAACCTTATCCTTGCCTTCCTTGCCCTTCGGATCGGGAATTTCGACCGAAGCCTTTTTATCCTTGTCGTAGAGAATGGCGCCTTCCGGAATCTGCAGGACGTTTTTGTGCTCTTCAAGAATAATTTCCGCGTTGGCTGTCATCTCAGCTTTGAGTTCACCACCCGGATTCTGTATCGAAACCCGCACTTCAAACGTGGTGACGTTATCCTTCTCCACACCCATCGGAGAAATCTTGGTCACCTTGCCGGTAAAAGTCTTGTCCTTAAACGATTCCACCTTGATGCGTGCAGGCTGGCCCAGGTACACCTTGCCAATGTCGCTCTCGTCCACCTTGCCTTTCACGTAGACTTCGCTGGTGTCGCCGAGGGTCATCACCAGCGTGGCCGAAGATCCCAGCACCAGGATCGAGCTCACCGCGTCGCCCATCTCCACATCACGCGAGAGAACAATGCCATCGATCGGAGAGACAATGTCGGTATAGCTGAGCTGCTCTTCCAACTGCTTGAGATTGGCCTGATCTTCGGCCACCTGGGCTCGGGACTGCGCGATCTTCGCCTTCAGCACGATCATCTGCGCCTTGGAAACATTCTGCTTATTCAGCGCCAATTCATAATTCTTCTCGGCATCATCGAGTGCGGATGCCGAGACCACTCCATCTTTCGCCATGCCCACCGCCCGGTCGTACGCGCGCTTCAGCAACGGCACGTCGGGCCCTTCGGCGTCCACCTTGGAGCGCTCATAGTCCGCCTGCGAACTGTTCAGATTGGCCTCGGCCGCATCCAGTGCGGCCCGCGACTGCGCGACCTGCGCTTCGATCTCCACCTTGTCGAGTTGCGCCAACAGTTGGCCCTTCTTGACCCGGTCTCCGTATTCCACCAGCAACTTCTTGACGATGCCGCTGGCCTTTGACTTCACTTCGACCTTGGTGATGGGGGTGACTTTGCCGGTTGCCACTACGCTCTTAGCCAGGTCGCCTTTTTCCACCTTCGCCAGTTTCGACGGATCAATCTTGGTTCCGCCACGCGTGGCCGCGAATACGCCAACCGCAATCAGCAGGACAATCCCCAGCCCGATGCCGCCATAGATAAATAGTCTGCGACGCTTCTTCTTATTGTTTCCGTTCCCGTTCACAAACGCCTCCTGAAGACTTGCTGGGAATAGAGCCCTGCCGCTCTCACTGTGTTGTACGCAGCCTAAGATGTCTTAGTTCCAGAGATTTCGCGCAGCGATCTAAAGGACTTGCTACTTGCCAGTTAGACCGTCCCAATCGAAAAAAGGTTAGCCACACGAGCCCAGAAGCTTACTGGGTATTCCCCGGTAACCTCAGAGTTGAAGCATGCAAGCCGCCAGGTCTACACGGGTAATGCTCTTTTCAGGCCCTTTAGAATGCTAGAATTACCCATCCATGATCGCCTTTGTGCTGCTCCGGGTGCTTCTGATCCTTCTCCTGGTGGCAGCGAATGCGTTTTTCGCGGCTGCCGAGTTCTCCCTGGTCAGCGTTCGCGATACTCGCATTCAACAACTGATCCAATCCGGACGCATCGGCGCCCGCATGGTGCAACGCCTTCATCAGCATCTCGATGAAGTGGTGAACGGCGTGCAACTGGGCATCACCATGGTCAGCCTGACTTTAGGCTGGATCGGCGAACCCATGGTGGCCCGCCTGGTGGAAGCCCTCCGCTTCGTTCATGAAGTTCCGCACGCGGCGGTCTACGCCCATGGCATCGCCATTGTGATCGCTTTCAGTCTGATCACTTACCTGCACGTGCTGCTTGGCGAACTCGTTCCCAAGACCCTCGCCCTGCAGCGCGCCGAACAGATTGCCCTCGCCGTTGCCGCGCCCATGGAGGCATTTCTTACACTCACCCGGCCTCTGCTTTTCTTTATGCGCAGCTCCGGCGGCCTGGTGTTGCGTCTGTTCGGCGCGCGCGAAACCCGCCGCGGAGGCGCCGTCCACTCGCCGGATGAGCTCAAACTTATCGTCACTGCCAGCCGTCAGTTCGGTCAGATTCCCGAGTCGCAAGAAGAAATGATCCACAACGCCATCGAACTCGATAGCATTACCGTCCGCGAAGTCATGGTCGCGCGCCCTGACATTTTTTCCCTGCCCTCCGACCTTACGCTCGATGAAGCCTTGAATCGCGTGGTTGAAGGCCAGCACTCGCGTATCCCGGTCTACGACCCACAACGCGGTCCCGAACACATCGTCGGCGTACTTTACTACAAGGAACTCGTCCGCTGGGTGCGGCTGCGCCTGATCAATCTTGGCCAGCCTGTTGCTTCGCGCATCGCGCGCACCCAGATCGCTCACATCATGCACGATGTTCTGGTTGTACCGGAGACTAAAGTCCTGGCCGAACTGCTGGATGAATTCAAGCAGCGCCGCCGTCATCTCGCCGTCGTGGTCGACGAGTTCGGTTCCACCGCAGGTGTCATCACCGTCGAGGACATTCTGGAGCAGCTAGTTGGCGACATCGAAGACGAATTCGACGTGTCAGCACCGGAGCCCGGATTAGCCGATGAGTCCGTCCTGCTGCTCGAAGGCTCGGTAAACATCCGCGATCTCGAAACTCAACACGGCCTGCTCCTGCCCCGCGACGCCGGCTTCGAAACCCTCGCCGGATTTGTACTCGCCCGTCTGCAGCGCATTCCGTATCTTGGCGAATCGTTCGAGTACGAAGGCTATCGTTATACGGTGGAAGAAATGGAAGCTCACCGCATCGCCAAAGTAAAGATCGAGAAAGTGAAAAACGTCGAAGGCAAAGCCGAGCCCGCGAAGCAGGCAGGAGACTGAACTTAACTTGGAGGGTTGAGTGCAACCACCAGCAGAATCCCTTCGTAACCTATTGGACACTGTGCCCTCGGAGCTAGCAGGATTGTCAGACGCCACGGCCGCTCTTAAGCCGGCTCCTGAAAAATGGTCGCCGAAAGAGGAGTTAGGCCATTTGCTCGATTCCGCCGCCAACAACCATCAGCGGATCGTCCGAAAGCTGGTAGAAGACCAGCCAGCCATGCCTGGTTACGAACAGCAACGCTGGGTGCAGGTGCATCGCTACCAGCAACGCGACTGGCGCGAGCTCATCGACCTGTGGACAGCACTTAATCGGCAACTTCTCATTGCCGTCGCCTCGGTGACCGATTCCGGTTGGACGCGAACCTGCACCATCGCTGGCTCCGCACCTATGACCCTGAGGTTCGTGCTCGAGGATTACCTTGCCCATATGTCCCACCACCTCGCCCACATCAAATCGGCGAGTCACGCGGCCAGCGGCGAAAGGCCATCGACCACCGACTGATGGCAATCCGCCTCCTCCAACGCGTCCTCTACACCCTGCCAGTAATCTGGCTGGTCGTCAGCCTCGTGTTCCTTCTAATTCATCTCGTCCCCGGAGACCCCATCCAGCAGATGCTTGGCGAAGGCGCGCCGCCCGCTGACATTGCCGCCACCCGCCACGCCTACGGCCTCGATGCCCCGCTAGGCGAGCAATACCTCCGCTACTGGCGCGGCGTCCTCCACGGCGACCTCGGCCCCTCGTTCCGCTACAACCAAAGCGTAACGCGCATGCTCACCCAGCGCTATCCCTACACACTGCAACTCACGCTGTCATCGCTGTTCGTCGCCATCATCCTGTCGATCCCCGCCGGCGTACGCTCCGCGCAGCGCCGCAACCGCTGGGACGATCGCCTGCTCAGCGTAGTCAGCCTCTTCGGTCTCTCCTTCCCCAACTTCGCGCTAGGCCCAATCCTGATTCTTCTCTTCGCTATCAAGCTAGGATGGCTCCCCGTCTCCGGCGCCGGTTCGTTCGCCAACCTCGTCCTGCCTGCCATCACCATGGGCGGAGCGCTCGCCGCCATCCTCACCCGCATGGTCCGGACCTCTATGCTCGAAGAACTAAACCAGGACTACATCCGCACAGCCCGCGCCAAAGGCCTGCCCGAGCGCACCGTCGTCTACCGCCACGCCCTGCGCAACGCCATGATCCCCATCATCACCGTTCTAGGCCTGCAATTCGGCGCGCTCCTCGCAGGCGCAATCGTCACCGAAACAATCTTCTCCTGGCCCGGCATCGGCCGCCTCACGATCCAAGCCATCTCAAACCGCGACTACTACTTGGTCCAAGGCTGCATCCTGGCGATTGGATTGACCTACGTCGCTGTGAATTTTCTGACGGATGTGTTGTACTCGGTAGCGAACCCGAGGATTAGGGAATGAATGATGATCTCGTGAAACGTTTTTTCCGCGATTGATTCGGTCCCACGGCCGAGGATCGAGCAAGCCTTGGTCCTACCACCGACGCCCCCCGAGTTGATCCGGGGCCTGACCTCGCCAGATGTGAACGTCCGAAATGATGCTTGGTCGAAACTCCATGGGAACATCTGGAACCACGGGACTATCTACGAGGCAACTAGCTATGCGGTGCCTGTCTTCTTGGAGTTGGTCCGGCAGCCCGGGACGGCTGGCAAGCACGCCCTCGCTTTTCTCGCTCTCTGGTTTACCAATCCAGGGCGAAAAGCCTCGGCATTGATGCCGGGGATGGACAGCGCGATGACGTGAATACTCGATTGCCTTCAGGACATCTCAAGAATTGAATATTGAAGCCAGAGTTGAGTTAGACTTGCGGGGCTCCCCGCCCCCATCGCCAAGCAGGTAGAGCGCATGGCAAAGAGCCAGCGCTTGAGCGACAGCCGTATTCTGGTGGAGCTCATTGAACTCGGCATTGAAGCCCGGAAACCGAAAGAGAAAGCTTTCTTCGAGCTGCCGGACGCTTTCGATCCGCGAGCGATCCGCAACAAGCCAAACGATTGGGCGACGAGTTGGGCCGTGTGGTTTTTCGGTGAATAACGCCCCAGAGCGAGACCTGGCCGCGCGTCCCGGCAGCCATTCGCGATCATCTAGTCGAGCGCATGCACGACCGTAACGTGGGCTCGACGACCTCAGCCGTCTCCGGCTGGAGACAAGACCGAATGTCCCCGAAGGTCCCTGTTCAAAGATTTCGGCTCGTTCAAACTCTGCGGAGAGGGCAAGTATCCCAAGAGATTTCTTCTTGAGACATTTCTTCTTGCCGGCCAGGCAGCCAGGCGGAGCATCTCTGCCCCGCCCCCTGTCCAATCAAACTACGCTGCCTGCATCATTTTCTTCATCCGTTCTTTCATGTCTTGCGGCGAGACGTCCTCGATGTGCGTGGCAACGCCCCACAGATGTCCGAACGGATCTTGAATGAAACCGGAGCGGTCTCCGTAGAACTGATCCTGCACCGGCTTTAAGATTTTCGCACCCTCGGCGGCCGCCCGCTCGATCACGCGATCGACGTCCGGAAGGTATACATAGAGGCTCACCGGGCTCGCGCCGATGGTGGCCGCGCCGGTGTGTCCCTGACCCATGCTGGGATTTTCGTCGGCCAGCATGATGTGCGAATTGCCAATCTTCAACTCGGCGTGCCCGACCTTGCCGTCCGGGCCATTCATCCGAACGGTTTCAGTCGCTCCGAAGACTTTCTTGTAATACTCAATGGCTTGGGCAGCGCCCTTGACGATGAGGTATGGTGTAACCGAGTTGTAATCCTTGGGAATATACGAGACTTTGCTCATGATTTGTTCTCCTCAGAATGTAAGCTAGAGGTGGAGGTTTTGGTGCGCATGCGGGTCGGCCCGCACGGTCCAGTATCCCCTAATGAGAACACAACTTGAGAGCGGTCTCAAGGCCGCATAGCAATTTAATATTTCGTCATGTCCACTGCCGCCATCTCGTTCCGCCGCCGGATTGCGGGAAACGCTCGCCATAACCCGCTCGCAGCAGCGGGCGTCGCCTTGATTGTCGTTTTCGTGACCTTCGCCCTCTTCGCTCCCTGGATCGCGCCGCAAGATCCTGCCTCCATCAATCTTCCCGCGCGCCTCGGCGGTCCATCTCACGCGCACTGGTTCGGGACCGACGAACTAGGGCGCGACATTTTCTCGCGCATCGTCTACGGTTCGCGCATATCGATGCTGGTCGGAAGCTGCGTGGTGCTCACCTCGCTCGCACTCGGGCTGGTCATCGGCTCCATCGCCGGATACTACGGCGGTGGCATCGACCGCTTTGTCAACATCGTCCTGATGAACGCGTTTCTGTCGTTCCCTGGAATCCTTCTCGCCATCGCATTCGTCGCCTTCCGCGGCCCTGGCATCTTTAATCTTGTTCTCGCGCTCTCGCTTGGAGGCTGGGTCGGCTACGCCCGTCTGGTCCGGGGACAAGTCCTCGCTGCGCGCGAACGGGAATTTGTTGAAGCCGCCCGCGCTCTGGGGGCTAGCGATCTCCGCATCATCGTCCGCCATATTCTGCCCAACATTATTCAGCCAGTTATCGTGCAAGCTGCCATCGGCATGGCCGGAGCCATTCTCGCCGAAGCCACCATGAGTTTTCTCGGACTTGGCGTACCTCCGCCCACCGCAAGCTGGGGCGCCATGCTCAACGACGGCCGCGCTCACTTGTTCGACGCACCGCATCTCGTGCTCTTTCCCGCACTCGCGGTCATGCTCGCCGTGCTCTCATTCAACTTCATCGGCGACGCGTTGCGCGATTACCTCGACCCCCGTTCTCGCATCGAAGCCGGGCTTTAGCCTCCTGTAACCCATTAAAAATACGGCGTATACATTTCTTGACATGTATCACAAACTGCAATATAAGTATTGCAATCTGTTATATGAACTTGGGCGAAAAAATTCGATACCTGCGGGAGGTGGAAGGCTCGCTGCGCGGCTTGGAGCGGCCGATGACCCAGCAGGAGATTGTGAAGGCGGTCCGTCAGGAGCTGAAGAAGAGCATCAGTCAATCGTATTTGTCGCAGATTGAAAGTGGTGCGCGACCCCATATGACGCAGTCGTCGCGGGCGCTCCTGGCGAGGTTTTTCAAGGTGCATCCCGGATTTTTGGTGGATGACCCGGAAGGCTATCACACGGAACTTACTTCGGACTTGCGGACCACAGAAGGTCAACTCGATGTGTGGCTACTGCAGGGCTCGGAGCGGTTCGTCGGTGATCCGGAGATCAGCGACGTGCTGATCAAAGCCGCCCGGGAAAAGGACACGCGCCGCTGTTTGCTGTTGCTGGGCTCGATTCTGGATACTCCGGGGTTGGCCGAACGCCTGTTAGAAGCTTTGCGGCCGGAGCCGTCGGGCAGTACGAGTCTCGTGCGGAAGAGTCAGGGGCGCGAGAGCCGTCGCGAGGAGCTTAAGCGCGCCGACCAGGACCGCCGAGCTCGAAACCAGGTGGCCAGTTTAGAGGGGAGGCGAGTCCGATGAACTACTCCATGACCTGGGCAGACTTCTATCTGATCTGCTTCGCCGTTGGCTTCTGCCTCAGTTTCTTTTCATTCGTCCTGGGAGGCGCGCGCACCGGACGCTTGCACTTGCCGCATTTCCACGGGCACGTCGTCGGCGCGCATATTCCTTCAGCAACGGTTCCGGTCGCTCATGCGCCGGTCTCGGGACATACCCCGGCCGGAAGCAGTGCAAGAACAAGTCAGGCCGTGCAGCCGGGCAGCGGAGTATCGCCGTTCAACTTCGTCACGCTGACCGCATTCCTGGCCTGGTTTGGCGGCACGGGATATTTGCTGACGCGCTACTCCGGAATGTGGGTCGGCTTCGGATTGCTGGCTTCAGTCACCGGCGGGCTGGTGGGCGGGGGAATCGTGTTCGTGTTTCTGAGCCGCGTGTTGATCTCCGACGACGAGAATATGGATTCTGCCGACTACGAGATGGTAGGAGTGCTGGGTCGAATCTGCAGCGTGATCCGCGCTGGCGGTACGGGAGAAATGGTTTATACGCAGATGGGAACGCGCCGGGTGTGTGGCGCGCGCAACGAGGATGGAAGCGCCATCGCTAAGGGGACCGAAGTGGTGGTCACTCGCTACGAAAAAGGAATTGCCTATGTGCGCTTGTGGAGCGAGATGTCAGCCGATGAGTGAGTTGCAATAGGGGTTGGCCGTTGTTGTCGAGGAAGCACTTGTAACAGGAGGCGTTATGCCAGAGATGTCACGGATGGTGGAGATTTGGATTTTCGCGGGGCTCGGAGTGATGGTCCTTCTATTCCTGATGAGTGGGATGGCCAGGCTATATCGCAAAGCGGGGCCGCACGAGGCACTCATCGTGTACGGCCTGGGTGGGACGCGCGTTGTGCAAGGGCATGGCACGCTGGTGCTTCCAATGGTCCAGATCTGCAAGGATTTGTCTCTGGAGCTGATGTCGTTCGACGTGGCGCCTCAGCAGGATCTCTACACCAAACAGGGCGTCGCGGTGACGGTCGAAGCCGTGGCGCAAATCAAAGTGAAATCCGATCGGGAGTCTGTGCTGACGGCGGCCGAGCAATTTCTGACCAAATCCGACCAGGAGCGCGAAGGGCTGATCCGGCTGGTCATGGAAGGCCATCTGCGCGGCATCATCGGGCAGCTCACGGTGGAGGAAATCGTGAAGCAGCCGGAGATGGTTTCCGACCGCATGCGCGGAACCTGTGCTGAGGATATGAACAAGATGGGGCTCGAGGTGATCTCATTCACCATCAAGGAAGTTCGGGACAAGAACGAGTACATCACGAACATGGGCAAGCCCGATGTGGCGAGAATCAAGCGCGACGCCGATGTCGCCACGGCAGAAGCCGACCGCGATACGGCGATCAGGCGGGCTCTGGCACAGCGGGAATCGGCAGTAGCCAAGGCGCAGGCCGATCAGGAGCGCGTGCTGGCCGAAACATTGTCGCTGGCCAAGCAAGCCGAGTCACAGCGCGACCTGGAAATCAAAAAGGCGCAATACCTGGAAGTAACCAAACGCCAGCAGGCGCAGGCTGATAAGGCGTATGACATCCAGACCAACATCATGCAGCAGCAGGTCATTGCCGAGCAGGTAAAGGTGCAGCAGATCGAGAAAGAGCAACAAGTAAAAGTGCAGGAAGCGGAAATCAACCGCCGCGAGAAGGAGTTGATCGCGACTGTACTGAAGCCGGCTGAAGTCGAACGTCAGCGGATTGAGACATTGGCCGCGGCTGAGAAGCAGCGGTTGATCGCGGAGGCCGAAGGGCAGGCGTCGTCGATTCGCGCGCAAGGTGAGGCCGAAGCCGAGATCATTTTCAAGAAAGGCGAAGCCGAGGCCAAGGCGATGAATGTGAAAGCCGAGGCGTATCAGGAATACAACCAGGCGGCGGTGCTCGACAAGCTGTTCGCCAGCATGCCTGAGATCGTGAAAGCTTTGGCGGCTCCCTTGGCCAACGTCGACAAGATCACCATCGTCTCCACCGGAAACGGCGAAGCCGCGGGCATGAACAAAATCACCGGCGACATCGCCAAGATGGCGGCGCAAGTGCCCGCGCTGTTCGAGACGCTTTCGGGCATGCCGCTGTCGGAATTGCTGGGCAAGGTGCGTCAGATCGGCGACAAGGCTCTGAAGCCAGCCGATCTGCCGAAGGCCTAGCAGGAACGAGCCGGATTCGGTTTGCATTTGCTCGCGTGGGCCGGGTTTCAGCCCGGCCACGCCGAGCGAAGCGTGGCGGAGGAGTCGGAGTAGAACTTATGAACCGAAAATCGAAAGGAATGGGTTTAGGGATTGCGCTGGGTGCAGCATTGGGCGTGGCCCTCGGTGTGATGGCGGGACACATCGCTATCTGGCTGGGGATTGGCGTGGCAATTGGCATGGCGCTTGGCAGCACGATCCGGCTGAGAACACGCGAGTGTCCGGAATGCGCTGCGGTTCACAAAGGGCATGCCGCGAGGAGCGGAAATTACAGGGGCGAAGAAAATGGCGCGACCTTTGGAACCCAGTGATCTTGGCAAGAGAAAATACTGGGGCGCAGCAGGATCTGTTGGGTTCTCCATTGGGATTGTTGCGATGCATTTCATGAAGTCGAGTGGGTGGTTGATTGGGGGCATTGTGATTGGGCTACTAGGTGGGTTTCTGGTAGCGGCAGTCCGCGGCTCAGACGAACTTTAACAATACAGACTGAAAGCTGACGGCTGATAGATGAAGCTGACGAGAAAAGGAGTCCATCATGGCATTACTAGAGCGCGTTTCCACATTAGTCCGGGCGAACCTCAATGACCTGATTGATAAGGCCGAGGAGCCGGAAAAGATGATCAAGCAGGTGATTCTCGACATGCAGAATCAACTGCTGCAAGTGAAGACGCAGGTGGCGATTGCCATCGCCGACCAGCATCTATTAGAGAAAAAGAGGAAGGAGAACGAAGACAAGGTGGCCGAGTGGATGCGCAAGGCTGAGTTATCGGTTGACAAGAAGCAGGACGACCTGGCGCGCGCTTCTCTGCAGCGCGTCGAGAGTTACCGCGAGATGATTGAGAGCTTCACGCAGCAGGTGAGCGATCAGAAGGCGCAGGTGGAAAGTTTGAAATCCGCCCTGCGGCAACTGGAGCAGAAGTTGACGGAGGCGCAGGCCAAGGCCGATCTGCTGATTGCGCAACATCGTCGTGCCCGCGCCGTGGGCAAGGCAAGCGACGCTCGCCTTGCGATCGGCGATGGCTCGAAAGCGGCGGCTTTCGACAGGATGAAGCGCAAGGTTGCGCATTCGCAAGCTGTGAGTGAGGCCAAATCCGAAATCGCGGGGGACAACATGGAAGATCGGCTGGCCGCGCTCGAGAAAGAAGATCGGATCGAGCAGTTGCTGGCTGAGTTGAAGGGAAGGCGGGGAGCGTAGAAGCAGGGTATTCGTGCCTCGGATCACGAGATTGTGAGAGCGGCGGGTCCTGGCAGGTCCTGGCAGGTCCTTACATCCATTGACCGGCAAGGGCGCATCTCTGTAATCTTGAAGTAGCATTTCGCTGCCGATACCAACGCTCAAGGACAATTCATGAAGGAAGTGGCAATCCTGTTGCTGGTCGCGCTCATGCTGAATGGATGCAGCAGCTCGACTCCGGTGCAAACCGCAGTGAGTGGCGGCTGGCAGGCGGAGATGTTAGGGGGCGATGGCTTGGCGTCAGGATTTAGCTTCATCACGCAGTGGACGGTGAGTGGGGGCAGCGGGGCTTTGAGCGTTTCGAACTTTCAATTTTTGACCCAAGTAGACGGAGGGTGTTTTCCGGTGACGGGGGAAACTCCGACGGGGAATTTGAAGGCGACGTTCAATGCGGCAGACCAGGTGACCGGCACGTTTTCCTTCATAATAGCCTCCGGCGGAAACACTCTGACCCTGACCAGTACTTCAGTGGCGGGAACGATTGACACTAACAACAACACCCTCAGCAATGGCGTGATCATAGGCAACTGGGCGGTGGTTGGCAGTGGAACTGGCTGCGGCAACGCGAGCGGCACTTTCACAATGACGCAGACGGCCAGCGGCTAAAGAGTTCCCTGGTTCAAAACCAATCGCTGCGGTAGGCGACCCACCACGCAATGAAAACGATGGGGATGGTGGCGGCCAGGCCCCACCAAATAGGTAGCAAGAAATCTGCGAGCAGGCCGAGCACCGTGAAGACCGTCCAGAAGATTTTGCGTTCCATGAAGAGATTGTAGGTCTGACGGCTGAAATGAGGAAATGGAACGGATGGAACGGACGCAACGCTTGTAGTATCCTCGGCTTATCTATATTCTGATTGACGCGTCGCGCCTCTGACTCCCCAATTCATGAATCCTAAATTCATCTCTTGTTCTATTCCTTTCACGCTGTGCTGGCTGTGGAGTGCAGCCGCGTTCGGTCAAGCTGTCACCGCTGCGCCCGCGAATTACGCAGGCCCTCAGTACTCGGTGCAAGGGAACGGTCCGGCTGCGGCGCCGCAGGGCGGGCCAGTCTCTTATGCCTCCGTGACCCAACTGAATGGGCTGCTGGCGCAGCTGGAAACGACGGCGAAGAGTGCGCAGGCCGACCTGGCGAAGTTACGAATCGAGCGCTGGAAGACCGATAGCTCTACGAAAAAACAAATGATGGGTGACGTGGAATCGATTCAGCGAAATCTGCAGAACGCGTTGCCGGAGATGATTGGTCAGTTGCGAAACTCGCCGGAAGACATGCCCGCGACCTTTAAGCTCTATCGGAATTTGGATGCACTCTACGACGTGCTCAGTGGAGCGGTGGAATCCACGGGAGCGTTCGGGCCGAAAGATGATTTTCAGGCGTTATCGAACGATCTGAGCAACTTTGAGGGGACTCGGAAACAGTTGGCCGATCGCGTAAATAACCTGGCAACCTCGAAAGAGCAGGAGATCGAGCGCCTGCGTGCGGACCTGAAGACGGCGCAGGCGGCGATTCCGGTCGCTCCTCCGAAGAAAACCGTGGTGGACGATAACGAGCCGGCTAAGAAACCCGTGGTCAAGAAGAAGCCGGTGGCGAAGAAGCCCGCTGCCACCACTCCACCGGCCACGCCGCCGGCACAAACTCCGCCGGCACAGCCCAAGCCGCAGTAGTCAGCTTTCGGGAAACTCCAAGCATCTGATACCCTTCCCTCCACATCAAGATTGCAAGTGAGATTCCGGCATGAGCTTGCACGTCAACATTCCCGCGATTATCTCCGGCGGCGTCATCATTGGCGTGGTGCTGCTGGATGCGTTCGAAACCGTAGTACTGCCTCGGCGCGTGACGCGACATTTCAAGCTAACGGCTTGGTTCTACCGTCGAACCTGGATTCCATGGACGAGAATTGCCAGCCGCATTAAGACGCCGGCCCGGCAGCAAAGTTTCTTGGGATACTTTGGGCCGCTTTCCCTGATTCTGCTTCTGGAATTTTGGGCGGCGGGCCTGATCCTCGGCTTTGCACTGCTGCAATACGGTTTAGGCGGACACGAGCAACTCAGCAATGAACCAATTACATTCGCCAGGATTCTTTACCACAGTGGCGAAACCTTCTTTACGCTGGGATACGGCGATATTGTGCCGATATCGGCGTGGGCACGGGTGTTGTCGGTGCTCGAAGCGGGGTTGGGCTTTGGGTTTCTCGGCGTAGTGATCGGATACTTGCCAGTGGTGTACGCTTCATTTTCCCGTCGTGAGATTCAGATCTCAATGCTCGATGCGCGTGCAGGATCGCCTCCCACCGCAGCCGAATTGTTGGTGCGGCTGGCGGGGAGCTCGGAGAATCCGGCGATTGAGCAAACAGTTCTTGACGAGGTTTTGCGCGACTGGGAGCGCTGGGCGGGGGAGCTGCTGGAAAGCGGCATTTCTTACCCGGTCCTGAGTTTTTTTCGGTCGCAACACAGCAACCAGTCATGGCTGGGAGCGCTTATGACCATGCTGGATGTGACTTCGTTGCTGATCACTGGCATTGAAGGCATTCATTCCGGGCAGGCGCGTTTAACCTTTGCCATGGCGCGCCACGCGGCCGTGGATCTGGCGCAGGTGGTGAATGCGCGCTACGATCCGCAAGCCCCAGAACGATTGACAGATGAGGATTTCAACGCATTGCTAGAAATACTCGCAGCTGCGGGATTGAAGTTGCGAAGTTCGGATGAAGCGCGGCTGAAACTGGCGAAGCTGCGCTCGATGTATGAACCCTACCTGCACTCGACGGCGCGCAATCTGATGGTAGCACTGCCTCCGTGGAAACATCCGTCGAAGATGCGCGACAATTGGCAGGCTGGCCCGTGGGACCGCGCGATCCAGGCTAAAGGGCTTGCTGTTCTTGGCCAAAAGCCAGCACACGCGCAGGCCGTTGCTGTAGAGGACCATTTCTAGACACGAGTTTTACTGGAGAACATTTTACTGGAGAACAAGTTTTAGAAGACAACCGTAAAGTCGAATGCAGGTTCTAACTTCCTTTTCTCGACGCTTCGTTGCATGAAAAATATTGGAGAGAATGTGGTGCGCATTGAAGCCGACGCGCTGCGCGCACTCGCGGATCGCATCGGCGGCTCGATGGCGGCGGCGTTTCAGCGTGCCGTGGAGTTACTGTTTTGCTGCGCCGGACGTGTAGTAGTCACGGGGATGGGCAAGAGCGGTCTGATTGCCCGCAAGATTGCCGCGACGCTGAGTTCGACCGGTTCACCGGCGTTGTATCTGCATCCCGTGGATGCGTTGCACGGCGATTTGGGCATGGTGGTGCGGGGGGATGTGGTGCTGGCTCTTTCGGCGTCCGGAGAGACGGAGGAAATTCTTGCGTTGTTGGCGACCATCAAGCGGCTGCAGGTGCCCCTGATAGCGATGACGGGGTCGCCTGCAAGCATGCAAGCATCTTCCACCCGGGCATCCGGCAACCGATCATCGACCGCCCGTGGATCCACTCTGGCCGCGGCCGCGGATGTGGCACTTGATTGTTCCATCTCGGAGGAGGCTTGCTCGCTGGGGCTGGCGCCTACAGCTTCGACCACCACGATGCTGGCCCTGGGCGATGCACTCGCCGTTACACTGAGCGAGAAGCGTGGATTCAAGGAGGAGGATTTTGCCAACCTGCATCCGGGGGGGAAACTGGGAAAGCAGCTGGCGCGGGTGGAGTCGCTGATGCACTCAGGCGACGCATTGCCATGCGTGGGGCCGCAAACGAAGATGCCGGATGTGATCTATGAAATGTCACGTAAGAAGCTGGGCGTAACGGCGGTGGTGGAAGCCGAGATTCTGGTCGGCATTATTAGCGACGGAGACTTGCGGCGGCTCCTCGAGAAGCGCGGGAAAGATGTGCTCGACCTGACGGCGGGTGAGTGTATGACGAAAAATCCGCAGACGATTGCGCGAGAAGAGTTTGCCGCCACCGCACTGGCACTGATGGAGGAGAAAAAGATTACATCGTTGATGGTGGTAGATGGAAGCGGAAAGCTGCAAGGCATTGTGCATCTCCACGATCTGTGGAGTACCCACCTGGTGTAGCGTCAATCTAGAGTGAGTGCCCTATCAGCCGCCGAAACAGCGGCGCTACAATATCTGCATGTATCACTACGATCCTAATACGGCTTTGGAAGAACTGACGGAAGATGCCACGCTGCCAAACCCGGTGCACGTGCGCGACATGATGTTGCGCAAGCATCTCTCGGCGGACAAGTCGCTGGAATTGAACCGTCTATTCGTCGAATATCAGAAGTTTTTCGGCGAGACTCAGAAGCTGGGGAACCAGATTTTGCGACAGTTGGCGGGATAGAGGCTACCGGCGTGCGGTGTATCATCGCGGCATGGGAGACATTCGTGCAGACGATGTCGTCGGGTTTATCCTGGCGGGCGGAAAGAGCACCCGCATGGGCATGGATAAAGCCTTTGTTGGCTTCGACGGCTGCACTTTGCTAGCGCGGGCGCTCGACTTGGTCCGCTCGGTTACCCCCAACGTATGCATCGTCGGAGCGCAAGAGAAATTTTCCGGGTTCGCGCCGGTGGTGGAAGATATATTCCGTGACCGGGGGCCGTTGGGCGGAATCCATGCTGCCTTGCGGAGTTCAGTGGCGGAGCTCAACCTTATGCTGGCTGTGGACATGCCTTTTGTAGCTTCGGCGTTCCTGCAGTATCTGATCCGTGAAGCGCGGACTGCGGGCGGCGCTGCGGTGATCGTTTCCCACAGCGATGATCGCTGGCAGCCGTTGTGCGCCGTCTACCGCCGGAGCTTCGCCGATGCGGCCGAAAAGGCGTTGCATGCAGGACGCAACAAAATCGACTTGCTTTTCGATGAAGCGGAAACCCGAGTGATCGGCAAGGAAGAGTTGGACCGCATGGGATTTTCAAGCTCCATGTTCTGCAACCTGAATACCCTCGAAGAGTTGGAGGAGCAGCAGCGCCGGGCCTGAGAGCCGCTGGACCCCTGAGCTGGGAGCGAATCAGAATGCCGGAAAATGTGAGCCGCCCATACATCGAATTCAACGAGGTCTCCAAAGCGTTCGGCGAGAAGCCGGTCCTCGATCAGGTCAGCTTTGACGTCATGCCGGGCGAAACCGTCTGCATCCTCGGACGCAGCGGTGTGGGTAAATCGGTTTCGTTGCAAATCCTAATGGGTTTTCTCACCGCAGATTCCGGCCGGGTGATAGTTGCCGGACAGGACATTACCAAATTTTCCGAAGTGCAACTGGAAGCCATCCGAAAAAAGGTCACCATGGTGTTCCAGAACGGAGCGCTCTTCGATTCACTCACCGTGGGCGAGAACGTCGCTTTTCCTTTGCGCGAAAGCAGGGACCTATCGGAAGAGCAAATCTACCAGATTGTTGACGGACTCCTGCAGATGGTGGGTGTAAAGGAAATGCGAGACCTTTTGCCTTCCGATCTTTCGACGGGTATGAAGCGCTCGGTGGCGATTGCCCGCGCACTGGCGGCGCGGCCGGAATGCGTTCTTTACGATGAGCCGACCACGATGGTGGATCCACTGATGGCGCAATTGCTCGGCGATCTCATCAAACGGCTTAAGCTGCAATTGAATCTCACCAGCGTCGTCGTTACCCATGACATGCGACTGGCTAAGAAGCTGGCCGACCGGGTGGTCTTTTTGCACGAGGGTAAAGCAATCTTCTTTGGCACCTCGGCGGATATGGGAGAATCTAGCGAGCCGATCGTGCAAGAGTTCCTGGAGTTGGACGAACTGAAGGTCGAGTGTTAAAGGCCCGTGCGACTCAATGCGCGCCCCCTCAACTCGGAAACTTAAGCTTTTGCTGCAGTGCCAGGAATCGCGGATTGGAGCGCAGGGGGTCGAGCGAAGGGTCCACTTTCAGGAACACCAAACCGTTGGATCGATCCGAGTACGCTTTCTCGAGCCAGTCTATAGCTTTTTCATCTTCTCCCAACCCAACGTAAACGACTGCGAAATAATACGGGGAAACATAGTTTTTCTGTGACTGGGAAACCAGACCGGCAAGCAGCTTCTGCGCGTCGACCTTATTTCCTGAGCGTGCATAAGCGTTCGCCAAAGATGAGATCATCAAAGGTGTGCCATGAGAGAGTTCGACCGCCTGGCGCAATTCTGGAATAGCCAGCCCCCAGTCGCCTTTCTGGGCATACGCCCAACCCAGCACGAGATGCGGCAGTTCATAGGATGAATCCATTTCGAGAGTGTTGCGAAGTTGCTGTATGGCGCGGTCATACTGTCGTGCCATATAGAACCGCCATCCCAGGCTAAAGTTGATGCTGATGGACAGCGGATCGAGTTCGCGCGCTTTGTTGATCTGCTCAACGCTATCCTTCGTCCGAGCCATGGCCATCAAGTAAAGTGAGTATCTCTGGTAGGCAGTCGCATAGCTGGGATTATCCCGGATAGCTTTGGCAAAGCCGTCGGCAGCACCATTCCAATCCCAATCATAGTTAAACCTCACAGTAGCGAGCGAAGTCTCCGCTTCGGCTAGTGTGGAATCAATGTCAAGCGCATGCAGAGCAGCTGCTCTTGCCTTGGGCGCGGCTTGCGCCGGGGACATGGTGCCAAAAATCTCCGCGCTGATAATGGCATAGCAATCGGAGAGCCCGGCATAGGCCAGCGAATACTGCGGTGCCTGATGCGTAGCCTCTTCGAAGTATCCGATCGCTCTCGTCAAGTTCTCGTCCGATCTCTTATTCCAGTAGTAGCGCCCCTTCAGATAGTTTTCGTACGCCTCCGGCGCTACCGCCGGATTCCGCGCGAGCCTCTCTTGGTCCTCCGGGGTTAGATTGATCCGGATCTCATTCACAATGGCGGAAGAAACACGATTCTGCAGGGCCAGGATGTCGCCTAGCTGGCTTTCGTACGTGTCGGCCCAAAGGTGACGATCCGTAGACACTTGAACCAGCTCTGCAGTGATGCGGACGCGATCGCCAACCCGGAGAACTGTGCCTTCGACGACGGCGTCCACGTGAAGTTCGCTCGCGATCTGCGACAAAGGCTTGTGACTACCTTTGTAGCTCATCGCCGTCGAACGGGAAATTACTCGCAGAGAATGAATCTTCGCCAGGTTGGCGATCAGGTCATCGGTCATGCCGTCGGCAAAGTATTCCTGTTCTTTATCTCCGGATAGATTTTCCAGAGGCAACACGACCAGCGACGTGTTTTGAGATCGAACCGTCGTGTTACCTGCACGATGGTAACGGTACACGGCAGCCGTGGTGAGAAGGCACGCAAATAAAATCGCAACGCTGACTACTACCCAGCGCGCAGTCGGCGGCCAGGGGCGACCTGCCGGTTCGGACCGAACCTCTGCGGTTGCCGCTTCGGGCGGCTGGGGCTTGGTCACCTCGGCGGGAACTTGCCGGTTCACCCCCTCGGCCGGAGCCGGGGATGCTGCCAGGAGAAAGGGCCCTGCTACGGGGGCAATGAAGCGATAGCCCCGCCGAGGTATGGTTTCGACGAAGCGCGGGCTTTCGGACGAGTCGCCCAGCACTTCCCTAAGACGCATGACCGCATTGTTCAGTCCGTGGTCAAAATCGACAAATGTGTCGCCGGGCCAGAGCCTACTGCGCAGTTCGTCCCGTGTGACAATCTCGCCCGGGTTCTCGAGAAGGACGGAGAGGATCTGGAAAGGCTGTTCGGGGAGCTTGAGCCGAAGGCCGTGTTTGCGCAGTTCGCAAGCCTTGAGGTCCACCTCAAATACACCGAAATGGAGAATCCTCGTAACAGTGGCTGGAGTGCCCATGATTCCTAAAGCGCCGTGAGCGAGTATAGACCTGTAGAAATCCAACGTCAAAATCGGAGAGGAGGAACTCTATCTGCTTTGCTTTCAGATAGTAGCTAAGGGATGTAGAAATGTCTTCAATCGGACGGCCCAAGCATTGCGCCGGACCCCTCTCCATCTGCAAAGTGACCCGGTTCGCTTTGGGATCCACCTGCGAATGCTCGAAACCCGGGGGCGCAGGCGAGGCGTTGCAAGAACACCAAGAAGCCCGCTGCGTAGAGCGCGGCACAAAATCACTTCCTAGCCACGAAGCGAGGATACGATGACGATCCAAAAAAGGTTGAGGGCGGCGGTTGGTCTGGAGACGGGGTTAGCGCTCATGATTCTTTTGAGCTTGTTCTGGTCGCTGCCATCCGCAGCGCAGGTAGCGGGCGCGACCCTTTCCGGGTTGGTGAGCGATCCATCGGGGGCCTCGATCGCCAACGCGACGGTTTCCATCAAGAACGACGGGACCGGAGAGATTCGCGAAGCCACCTCAAATAGCGACGGTTTCTATTCAGCCCCCAATCTCTTGCCGGGATCCTACGAAGTGTCGGCGTCAAGTAAGGGATTCTCGAAGGCAGTGCAAAAGGGAATCACTCTTACCGTCGGCGCGCAACAATCTCTTAATATTACGTTGAAGCCGGGAGAAGTCACTGAGACGGTACAGGTGGTGGGTACTCCGCCTGACGTGCAGACCTCCTCGTCAGCGGTAAGTTCGACCGTGGATTCGAGAACTGTCCGCGAACTTCCGTTGAATGGCCGCGACTGGACGAGCCTGGCGACCCTTGAGCCCGGGATCGTCAACATCCCCAACCAGGCTACGACTTCGTTCAACGCCAACAAGGGAAATCGCGGCTTCGGAAACCAGCTGAGCGATTCCGGACACCGTCCCAACGAAAACAGTTATCGGCTAAACGGAGTTTCGATTAATGACTACACCAACGCGGCCCCGGGCGGCTCCACGGGATTGAATCTCGGAGTAGACGCCATCCAGGAATTCTCCGTCATCACCACGGGTTATACAGCCGAATACGGAAGAACCTCCGGCGCGATCATCAATGCCATTACGAAATCCGGTACCAATCAAGTACACGGGACCGGCTTCTTCTTTGACCGCGACAGCATTTTCGATGCGCGAAATTATTTTGACGGTCCGACGATCGCGCCGTTCCGGCGTATTCAGTTTGGAGGATCGGCGGGTGCGCCAATCGTGAAAGACCGAACTTTTATCTTTGCTTCCTATGAGGGATTCCGCCAGAGCCAGGAGGCTTCTGGAACCGTCCATGTGCCGGACGCCGCAGCGCGCTCCTTGGCTGTTCCCGCGATCCAGCCGTATCTGGCCTTGTGGCCGGTTGCCCCGGCAGGGGCGCCGGACCAGATCGACCCACAGACCGGCCTCGGAATCCAGACGTTCAATGTGAACGTAGCTACGATCGCCAACGAGAACAATTTCATCACCAGGTTCGATCATCGGATCTCAAATTCCGACAGCTTGACCGGCAGCTATTTTTTCGACTCTGGACCGCAGTCGCAAGCCGATCCTTTGGGGAACACGGTGCATGACGTTTTTTCTCGCAGGCAAATGGGCAGCTTCGAAGAGACGCACATCTTCAGTCCGCAATTACTGAACACGGTCCGTCTCGGTCTGAACCGAGCTTTGGGAAAGATCAACAGCCCCGTGTCGGGTGATGCCGTGGCCAAAGACGCCGCGCTCGCGATCGCGCCCGGTGCCAGCGCGCCCCCACAGATTCCAGTATCGGGGTTGACGACGGCCTACGGATTGGGCGGATTCAACCGCTTTACACATGCCTGGAATTCGTTGCAGGCTGCAGACGACGCCTTCCTGACCAAAGGAACGCACGCCATAAAGTTCGGCTTCGCCTTCGAGTACATGCAATACAATGTTCTCGAACAGTTGAGCCCCAACGGCAGGATGAATACGTATAGCCTCGCGAACTTTCTCAGCAACAGTAGTGATCAGCTCAATGCTCTTGCTCCTGGCGGGTCTCACGAAGTGGGCTTGCGGGAGAAACTTTTCGCAGGATATATCCAGGACGACTGGCGCGCTAAGCCGAATCTCACATTCAATATAGGCCTGCGCTATGAAATGACCACCAAGCCAACCGACGCCAACACCGTGCCCGGATACACGGTGAACGGCTACACCGTAGCCGCCGCGGGCTTCCAGGAGATTATCAGCCTATCGAATTGCTCTTCGAGTCCCACGGCCTGTGGACCCGTAGGTGTGAACAGTCCTCTCCTTCAAAACCCAACGACCAAGGACTTCGAACCTCGCATTGGATTGGAGTGGGATCCATTTAAGGACGGAAAAACGTCGGTGCGCGCCGGCTTTGGAATGTTCGACGTGTTGCCGCTTCCCTATGAATTCGGCCTGAACACGGCCGCCACTGCTCCCTTCCAGATCATTGGCGCGGATGCGAATTCCACGCTGGGGAGCGGCATCGACCCAAACGTCAACTTCAATGAACAGAAAATCCGCAACCGCTTCATTGACGCTTATCCGAAACGGCCTTATGTAATGAACTGGAACGCGAACCTTCAACGCCAACTCGCGTCCGGTTACACGTTGCTGGTTGGTTATGTCGGCTCACGGTCACTGCACACCTCTGCCGCAGCCGACGACATTAACCTGGTGCAGCCCGCGGCGGTCAGCGGCGTCGGATTGGTTTTTCCTTGCGTTCCTCCTAACCAGATACTGAACCCGGGCAGTACCTGCGCCAATACCACGACCGGCACGCGCATCGATTCGAATTGGGGCGGCGGTGCCGGCATCCGTCCTGTGCTGTACGATGGCGCAGCCTCGTATAACGCCTTGCAAACGCAATTAAAAAAGAGTCTGAGCAACGGCGTTCAGGGGCAGATTTCATACACGTTGGGGAAATGCCAGGACTTGAGTTCCGCGCCCGTGACAGGGGATACCTTCCTCAATTCGATTGCCGTACCGTTGTTGCTGATCAAGTCCGCGAGACTGGGGCCGTGCGACTTCGACATTCGGCATGTGCTTTCCGCCACTCTTATGTGGAACCTTCCATCGATGAAAAATGGTTCGCGCTTAGTCTCAGCGGTGACCAGCGGATGGGAGGTAGGAACGATTATTTCCGCCTACAGCGGAGCACCTTTCACTGCCACAATTGGTGATGGCAACGATCCGCTGGGCACGGGTTTTAATGGCGATTTCTCAATGGATTTTGCCAGCCTGAATTCCGGCTGCAACCCGATTCACGGCGGAATAAACTACTTAAACACGAATTGCTTTACGCCACCGACGGCGCCTGCGTCCTTGCCGGCGGCTAGTGCCGCTGATCCTTATGGTTGTGCGCCGACTTCTTATCCGTTGTCGCCTGTCTCGCCGCCCACGGGCACGCAGTTCTGTTCTAACGTGCTGGGCAATACTCGTCGCAATCAGTTCTACGGGCCGGGTCTCACTACGGTGGATTTCTCCGTTTTCAAAAATACGCGTATCCCGAGAATTTCCGAGGCTTTCAATGTCCAGTTCCGGGCAGAGTTCTTCAACATTCTGAATCACACCAACTTCCTTTCGCCCGGATTCTTGAACACCTTCGGCCAGAACAACTCGGTCTACGACTTCAACGGCAGTTCACTTCCTACAGCTCTGAATCAGACTTCCACCACGTCACGACAGATCCAGCTGGGATTGAAATTAATTTTCTAGCAGCCAAGGGGAGGTCTTCCGAGGATGGCCTCCCACCCCCAACCAAACCTTTTCTCCCGGATATGAAGAATCGGTTGCAAGACGAGCGCAGTCAAGCAGACGGGCTGGATCAGCCCGTCGCCGCCACGCACGTCCGCTGGGTGGTGATGAGCATCGTCATGGCCATCATGGCGGTCACCGCGTTGAATCGTCTGAACCTCAGCATTGCCGGTAAGTACATCGAGGAAGAATTTTCTTTCAACACAATTTCCATGGGGATGATTTTCGGCGCCTTTCTTTGGGGCTATGCACTGTTTCAGGTTCCGTGGGGATATGTTTGCGATCGCATTGGACCGCGCCGCACGCTGACTGCTTCTATCCTATGTTTTGCGGTCGGATCCGGAGCCATGGTTCTGGTCCCAAAACTTACGGCGGCCACAGGAATCACTGCGCTCGCAATGTTTCGCCTGGTTCGTTTTCTGACCGGCGTCGGAGAGGCGGCCGTCTCCTCTAACGTAACCCGCGTGATCGCGTCCTGGACCGCGCTGCGCGAACGCGGCTTCGCCAGTGGCTTGCAGGTCTGCGGTCTGGGTCTGGGGGGAACGCTGACCCCAATTGCTATTGCGTGGACGATGGTTCATTGGGGATGGCGAGCATCGTTTGCCATCTCCGCCGCGCTCGCCTTCGTGGTCGTTGCATTGTGGCACTGGTACGTCACGGACTGGCCGGAAGCGCATCCCAGCGTAAACCCGGAAGAGATACAGATTATCCATCCAGCAAACACAACAATAGGAATACCTCGTTCCCAGCAACGGGCCACAAGTGTGCCGTGGATAAAAATGCTCACCAGTGTCTCGGTATGGGGCCTGATCCTAGGCTACGGTTTTCAAGGTTATGCTTTCTACGTTTATTACAACTGGTTCTATTACTACGCCGTGAAGCAGCGCGGACTCGACATTATGCATGCGGCTGCCTGGACCTCAGCGCCGTTTTTCGCAATGGCCTTGCTCTCGCCCGTGGGGGGATGGTTTTCTGATCGCATTGCGCGGATTTCTGATCGCCGCAACGGACGGCGCGTGGCGGTCTGGGTCGGCATGGGAATCGCAGCCCTGCTGCTGTATTTGGGAAATCATCTGAGTGTGACGGTTGTCGCGCTGCCGATGATCGCACTGGCTGCCGGCTTCACTATGTTTGCAGCCGCAAATTTCTGGGCAGCTTGTATTGATCTGGCGCCCGGATCATCCGCATCTCTATCAGCCCTCATGAATACTGTGGGCAGTCTTGGCGGCGTCGTGTCGTCGGCGGTGACGGCGTCGGTTGCGGTTCACCAGGGCTGGAGTCGAGCTCTGGACTTGGCTGTGATGGTCACGATTGGTTCCGGCCTACTCTTCACCTTGGTCGATGCGAATCATAGCCTCGAAGAGAAGTCGATCTAATAGCAAGTTCCTGGCTGACCTACTGCGTCAACCCAAGCGACGTCAGGAAACGCTGGGGAAGAAGCAGCAGGTCAGCCACGCGATTGATGCGCATCACGATTTTGGTGTCGATGTTCGTAGAACTTGTCAGGGCTGCACGATGATTTTTCCAGTCATCTTCGGATGCATCCGGCAGAAAAACGGGTATTCTCCCGGCTCGGTGAAACGGAACTGGAACTTATCCTCTGTGTCCATCGCTGCAGATTTGAACTTGCCTTCCGTACTGTCAACAGTGTGCGGAATGTCGTCGTGGTTGATCCAGGTAACTTGAGTGCCGGCCTTCACCGTAATCACTCCGGGCGTGAATGCAAAATTGTCGATCTTAACTTCCGTTGGCGAGCCGGTTGATGGTTCGGCAATCGCGGCATGAACGATCCCTGAGGCGCCACGAAGCGCCATGACAGATACGATTGCAACAAGCGCCAAAGCACTCCAGGTAAAAACAACAGACTGATTAGTTTTGATATTTCTCATTTTCTCCTCCCCACAACTTCGTTTCACTGTAGATAACTACGCTCTCTGTTCTTTTATTCCGTTGGACGCAATTCCGTAGCGTCATGTTTTAGCCAGTACTTTTTCCGGAACTAGAAGCTGACGAACCATCGAGCGGAGAGTCGACAACGGCGAGGCTCTTGCCGCTCACCAGGTAATTTACGTCCGTGATACCCAGGACTTTCTGCAACTGCTCGGCTGGTACCTTCATGGGCCCGGCTGAGGGAGCTGTTCCTGGAGCCGGTTGCGGGAATGCAGTTGACATTGCCGTGTGGAACGACAGCTTACCCTCGACCTTCTGCATCACTTGATGAATGTGGCCATTTAGCACGGTGACGGAGCCGAAACGCTTGACGTAAGACAAGGCCTGCTCACTGTCGTCGGTTCCCCATCCCCAGTCAGGATAGATAGTCCATAGAGGTATATGGGCAAACATCACAATGGGAGTGCTGGCAGAGTGCGCCTTGAGATCGTCTTCCAGCCACTCTAGTTGCTCGTGACCGAGCGATCCGAGACCCCCGGCTTTCAAATTGACGACATTCACCAGACCGACGAAATGGACGCCCTTCTGATCAAAGCTGTACCACCCCGAGCCCTTTGTTCCCTTGCCATAGCGCTGGAGGTATTGCTCGCCGTTGTCGGTGAGCATGTCATGTTCGCCGGGCACGAAGTAGACCTGTTTCGCGGTGACTCCCTTTAGCGCCTGATCGAGCGTGTCGAACTCACTGGGCTTGGAAAGCTGACTTAGATCACCGGTATGAATGATGAAGTCAGGTTTGTCAGGCATCGCATTGATCCGATCAATTGCCACCTGCAGTGTGGCGGTGACATCCGGATTTGCCGGCTTGTTAAAGCCGATGTGACTGTCGCTGATCTGCACAAAGCTGAAGTCCGAACCTTTGCTACCACCTTTGCCGATGGTTTTGGCGAAGGCCCGAGATACCGGAATGCCCCCGCTCAAGGTCCAGACAAGGCCCGTACCTGCCCATGCCATACACTTTAGAAATCCGCGGCGATCAACGCCATCGTCGTTGAGGTCTTGTAAGTTCTGATCGATGAGATCCTGCATCTTGTTTGCCATTTATCCTCCATGGTTTGTAGCGTTCGAATTGATAACTGCAGCCTGCCACTTTTATTCCAAGCCAATGTGAAGGGAGGTTGCCGGAGTCTGGGAAATTCGTGCGAGCGTCTAACCGGGCCCGTTTACACCGCTAAGGAAGCCACCTAAGTGTGCGGTTAGAGCCACCAGGCCGACGGTCAGAAATTCGAACATCAGGCGGTATTTGGGTAAAGGCGTTTTCTGCCGGCGCGCGCGGAAATGTACCCACCAGACGAGCCAGATCAGCACGCTCGAGACGCACGCCAGAACCAGATGCAGCAATAAGATGCCTTTCAGCTTCTGTCCTTCGAGTTGGAATTGCCACGCGAAGAGACCCGTGGCTAGAACCGGAACCGTCGAAATTGCTGCCACGAGCAGGTTGTAATAGGCTGCGTCTGCCGCGCCGTTTCGCTTGTTCCATTGCGCGATGAAGTCGAATCCCACTGCAGCAACAAGCAGAGCGATCGGAAAATGAATCAGCACCACATGTTGCGCATGCTTCGCCAAAAATACGGTCTTCGGATCGAAAGGATTCACCACGTTCGCTCTCATTTCCCTGATTGCCAGATCACAATGGCCAGATTAGGAACTTCAAGCGAATAGAACCGACGATTGCGCGAAATATTCCCATCCTCTTCGTAAACGAAGACGGATCGGCAGACTATCGAACGTGTTTTCCTTGATAATTCCCAAGACGCGGGTCGCCCTCGAAAGCCTTTTAAGAGGCGTTAAGGAATCCTTATTCGAAGCTAATTAAATTGGACAGCTAACGGACAGGCGAGGTCTTCGACGCTTGTAAACCCGCGACGGCGTACGACGTTTTGCGTCTCGCGTCTATTTGATTGGCCGCGAACCCGTGACGAGGATGTCCACGAGTCTCCTGGCGCTTTGCCGCCAGTCAGGACCGGAAGCCACGTGAGAGACGCCGATAAGTGCCCGAAGCAGATCGAATGGGTCGAGATCTCTGCGTATCTCGCCATGCTTAATCGCGCGCTTCACCAGCGCATCAATCGCTCCTTGAATCTGAGCGCGTGAACCCTCATACAGCTTCGAGGGGCCACCGACGAGCGAGTTCAGTGCAGGGGCGATAATCTGCTTCGTTGCGACGTAATCCACAAACAAGAGCATCCAGGCTCGCAACGCTTCAACCGGCGGCATAGCGTCGGAGAATTTCTGCTCCGCTGCCGCTAGCTTTTCTACTTCAGTCCGATAGACCGCTTCGATAAGTGCGTCTCGCGTGGGAAAGTGGCGATACAGAGTTCCCGCTCCAACCCCAGCCTCTCTGGCGATGTCGTCGAGGCTGGCATTCGGTCCAGACCGCGTAAACGCCTCCTTTGCAACCTCGAGAAGGCGCTCACGATTCAAGCGCGCATCTGTGCGCGGTTTGCGAGCGGTTTTTCGATTCTTGGGGGGCATGTCAAAAAAAAGTTGCAACCGGAGACAGTCTCCGATTATCTTATTTACTGATTCGGAGACACTCTCCGTTTTAGTCGGAAGGCGGTGGCCCTGTCAATAGCCCGGTTCTTCCGGCTTCGAGAGGCAAGGAATATGAATCCATTCGCCGGTTACAAACCCTCAAGAACTTCCACCCCTCGTTGCGCCGACCTCATGACGATGGCGGAGCGAGAGTTGTCAGCATTCTTCACCGCCGTCACCCAGTTATTCGGGTCAGAACAGGCCGAGCTCTCAGCAGAAGATTGGTTGCACGAGTTGATCGAGATCGAAGCTCTGCCCACTTCAGCCCGCCAATGGAGATTGATCACTGCGAAAGTGTCGACTCGGCTCCCAGGTGGAGTGAACGCTTCATCTCTATCGACTCTATCGAACGAATTCACAAATGCTTAGGAGGAAAAGATATGCGTGTTTTTGTCACCGGAGCTACAGGCTTCATCGGTTCCGCAGTCGCCCGAGAACTGATCGACGCTGGTCATCAGGTGCTCGGCCTCGCCCGCTCGGATGCGGCAGCCAAGTCCCTGGTTGCGGCGGGAGCCGATGTACGTCTCGGTTCGCTCGAAGACCTCGAAAGCCTTCGCAGCGGCGCAGCGGCTTCCGACGGAGTGATCCACACCGCATTTATCCACGATTTCTCAAACTATGGGCCTGCCGCCGAGGCGGATAGGCATGCCATCGAGACTCTCGGCGGCGCGCTCGCGGGCTCTGATCGCCCGTTGATCGTCACTTCCGCGACCCTGCTCGCGCGACGCCAAGGCTCGCTCGCAACCGAAGAGGATGCGCCCAATCCCAGCTCCCCACGCAAGTCGGAGGAGGCGGC
>Ga0307474_10000470_pt1 | contig 28892 bp, 29 predicted proteins | sample atmos_gasesECM1C_2_FD_203312 | JGI IMG/M metagenome (GOLD analysis project Ga0307474, IMG submission 203312) | Hardwood forest soil microbial communities from Morgan-Monroe State Forest, Indiana, United States - atmos_gasesECM1C_05 | ecosystem: Environmental > Terrestrial > Soil > Temperate... | reverse complement strand
CAGCACGGCTTCCTGTATCGCCTGCCGCGCGTCGGCGCGCGCATAGCGATCCTCGTAGCCGTCGTCGTAAGGCAGTCCGTCGCCAATTACCAGCAGCACCATATTCTTTGCCAGCGCCTGCGATTCCAGGACATGCGTGGCGTGTCGGATCGCGGCGCCGATCCGAGTGAAGCCGGATGGTTGAACCGATTGCAGGCGGCGCTTGGCGGCCGTGTCGAACCTCGCGTTGAAATTCTTGACCCGCAGAAACCGCACCGCGTCCTTGCCGCGTGAGTAGAACCCATATGTCCCGACCCGGTCGCCCAGCCTTTCCAGCGCCACCGTGAGGTCGCCGGCAAGTCGGCGCTCCTCCTCGAAAACTATTCGACCGCCGGAGTCTTCCGCGGTCGAGCCCGAACAGTCCAGCAGAACGAGAACCGATAGGTCGCGCTTGGTCAGCCGACTGCTCTCGTAGATGTACGGATCCGGGTTGTCGCCGTGCCGGCGGTCGGTTTCGTAGTCCAGCAGCGCCGACAGATCCAGTGAATCGCCTTCTGCCTGACGTCGGTGGCGTTGCGGCTCGATTCCAACTCGAGCCAGAGGCCGCTGCAGGAAAGGTCTTGCAGCGTCTTTGTCGTGTGCGGACTCGATGTCCGCCGGATCGTATTCGGCGACCGCGCACCAATCATAGCGATAGGCACCCTTGTGACAGTCCCACTCGGGGTAACGCGTGCCGACGACCGGAACCGGTTCAAGCACCGCTGACAGCAGCCGACCCAATGAACCCTTCCTGGCATTTCGTCCGACGGGTCCGAACCGCTGCTTCGCCACCCGGATTTCGCCAGACCCTTCGTTCTTGTCCCGACCACTGCGGCCCATCCCGAGGAGCTTCTGGATCGCGTCCCCGAGCGGATTGGGTATTCCCGGAGCCGACAACACATTGACGATCTTGCTTTCGTCAGTCTCGTCCGCGCCTCCCTCGTCCTGTTGGGGGTCTTCTTCGAGCTGGCCGAGACGCATCAGGTCGCGATCGGTGGCCGACGCACGCAGGTCCTCCTCGCTTACCCGACGCAGTCGGGAGGGCCTCAAGACGCCAACCCAGGCCGGTAGCGGCGGGATACGCTCGCGGCCCAGCGCACGGTCGAGCGACTCTTCGCTGCAGCCCGAGACCGGCTGCAACACAGTCGATTTGATCCTGCGCATAGTTCGGCCTGGCAGCGCATGGTCCAGTTGCTCAGCAACACGGCCTAGTTCTAGAGCGAGGTAACGCTGCGCCACAGCGGGGCGATGCCGCGCAAGCCGCATCATCAGGTCTTTGCGTAGCGCGCCGCCGGCCAGCAGTACAGCCTGCACTACGACCGCGTCACACACATCCACCGAATCCAGGCCCGCGGCGACGAACACCGTACGCCCGTCCGTATGGGTAGGTTCGGTGTGTGTTGCTTCGACGGTCAGCGGCCGTGAGGCGATCGCGGATGCCAGGACAGCGAATCTGGTGATTGATGAAATGTCGCGCCTCGCACTACTTTCCGCGGTCGAAGGGCACCATGCTCGGCAGCGTGGTGTTAGGAGGCACGACGAGGTTACCGTTGGGGTCCAGGTGCGCCGATCCCCCGTTGGGGTCGCGGTTGTCGTTGCGGAACTGCGGAGCGGCCGGCCCCGGGCACATCTGGTCGGTTCCCTCACCGCACAGACCATTGGTCAGATACGAGCGCTTCTGCAGGTCTGCCGGCCATTCGGCGCTACGCGTCGAAGTCCACGTATTGGCCACGTTGTAAAGGAAGAAAAACAACACATTGACAACACCGATCATCGCCAACGCTCGCAATAGGCTCTTGCGACGATCCGAGACCTTCAGCGACTCGACACCGCGGTCGGCGAGTGTCTCGCCGCGGTCGTTTTTGAAGAAACGCAAAATGGCGACGGCTGCGAACGCCGAACCGGCCGTGATCATCTCGGTCAGCGGGAACTTGTGGTAAGTGTTCGGGAAGATGTTGAAGTGCCCGCCCGGATACTCCCACACCCCCAGCGGCATGAACATGACGCCTTCTAACACGACGTCGAAGATGAACATTGCGACGACGCAGATCGCGCCGAGCTTAACCGGGCTCAGACGCGGCCAGCGGTTGCGCGCGCTGCGCATTACCCAGGCTCCGGCGAACATCGCCACCACGAAGCAGTACACGTATGCCCCGGGGACGATCAGGATCGGCTCGACCAGCATCGCCCCCGGCGCGGCTTTGGGGGTTGCGTAGGGGACGCTGTTGACCCAGGAGCCGAAGTTGAGCGCCCAGGAATTGTAGGTGAACCATGGGCCACTGTAGGCGGACAACGGATCCTGGAACCACAACGTCGCAAACGCGATCGTCAGCGCCCCGTCCACGCCGAGCTTGCCGTCGCGCCGCCACGGCCTGACGACCAGGAAATAAAAGCAGGCCAAGATGGCCGGAATCGAGATGACCTCGAAGAACACGATTGCGACCTTCATAAAGGTCGGCACCGGGGTCGGGCCCACCGGCACGGTCGTGAACAACGGGCTGATGACCCAGTGGGTCAGCACGGCCACCATGAACACCAGGTAGACAGCGCCGACGGCCGCCCACCACTTCACCGGCGCCGACGTGCGCGGCGCCGCATCGACTGCTCGAGATGCGTTGGGCCGCCTCGGTTGGTCTAACTTTTCAGCCATCTGGGTCATCTTTGGCCCCTTTCGATGAGCGACTCCGAACGTCAGCGCTTGTTGGTGAACCCGGCATCCATCACGAACGTGGAGCCAGTGATGTAGCGGCCCGCGTCCGAAACCAGGTGCATGATCGAGTCCGTCACGTCTTGCGGCTCGAGCAATCCGTTCGGTACCGGCAGCGGATTTTGCAGGTTCTGAGCGATCGTCGGGAACTCCTGCACGTAGCGCCCGAAGGCTTCATTGGCGATCATCGGGGAGTTGACCCCGGTCGGGTGGATTGTGTTCACCCGAATATTCTCTGGTGCAAGCACATTGGCCCACGCACGCATCAAGCCGACTACGCCGTGTTTGGAGGCGGTGTAACCCAGCACGCCCGGCGAGCCGTCCCCAAGTCCGCCGACCAAACCCGCGGTGGAGCTGGTGATCACAATCGACCCTCCGCGCCCGCCGGCCCGCAGGTGCGGGATCGCGGGGATCACCGTGTTGAAGACGCCGATGAGCATGATGTCGATCCCGGCCAGGAAGGCCTCGCGCTGCAGGCGCTGCTGCCCGGTGATGGCCATGACCCCGGCGTTCGCCAAGACAATGTCCAATCGCCCCAGTTCGGCCACGCCGTCATCGACGACACGTTTGACCGCCTCATGATCACGAACGTCGGCGACAGACAGCAGCGCCTTGCGGCCAAACTTCTCGATCAGCTTGACCGTCTCGTCAAGATCGTCGCGGGTCGCAAGTGGGTATTCCACCGCATCGTCGTTGCCACAAATGTCGAAGCCGATGATGTCGGCACCTTCCTCGGCGAGCCGCACCGCGTGCGAACGGCCCTGCCCCCGCGCTACACCGGAAATGAAGGCGACCTTGTTGTCGGCGAGTCCCATATACGTAACTGTCCTTGTCTTCGATCCTTCCCGAACGGACGTTCTGCCGACGGGTAACGTTTTTAAGGTTCAACGTCTCATAATTGCCGATCGGCGCATTTGTGTCAATGGTCACATCCACCTGGGCGACAATCATCGCTGCAGAACGATCGTTTACATTAGAAAAGGAAAAGCCACGAAATTGGAGTAACGATGTCCCAGGACCGTACCGCGCCCGACATGGCGTGGTGGTACCCAGCACCGGCCGAGGCAGTGGACTGGTCAGCGTGGGCCAACGCACTGCCGTACTGCCAGGACCTTGGACTGGTATGCGTCGAGTTGAATGCCGCGTCGGCGACCTTTCGCATGGAACGTTCGACGCTGACCTCCAACCCCAACGGGGCCGTGCACGGCGGTACGGTGGCCGCCGCGGCCGACCAGATCATGGGCGCGCTCACCATGCGGATGAGCGCAAAAGGACTGTTGCCCGCGACGGGCTCCTTACACATTCAGTTTCACCTGCCCGCGTGGGCTCCGTTGACGTTTCGCGCGACCGCGTTGGGCGGTGGCCGGCGAACCAAGTTCGTCGAAGTGGTGGTGGAGGACCGGAACGGCAACCGCTGCGCCACGAGCCAGGGCACGATGATCGCCGGCGGCTCGGCGGGACCACCGTTGCCGACCTCTTAATGAGACGCTAAGGTTCTAAAATACTCCCCCATTCCGGACAGTGAGGTTCCCGATGCCGCAGCACCCGAACGCCCAGATCGTCGCCGACTTCTATGCCGCGCTCAGCGGCGCCGACCCTGACGCGGTAGCGGCGGCCATCGACGCCCACTTCGCCGAGGACGCCGCGATCGAGTGGCCACCCTCGCTTCCGCATGGCGGACGCATTGAGGGAAGCCGACGGCTACGCGGGTTGTTCACCGGGATCGCAAAGGCCGGTAATCAGGCCGGCGCCACGAACCTCAAGCTGGTGCGGACCATCGGCGACGGCGATCACGTGGTCGCCTGGATCACCTTCGAGTGGAAGAACCCCGGCTCCAACGATGCCGTTCCCAACGCCGCGCTGGAGGTGTGGTCATTTTCCGACGGTCTCGTGCGAGAAATCCGGGCGTTTTACTGGGACACCGCGGCCATCACCCAGCCACAGCACGCCTAGGGCGCAGGACCATAGGGAGAAATCAAATGTCGCGCAGCGCAGTCATTGTCGATGCCGTTCGATCGCCGATGGCCAAAGGCAAGCCACCCAAGGACGGACGTCCCGGCGGGGCCTTGAGTGGCGTGCATCCCGTCGAGTTGCTGGGTCAGGTGATCGGCCGGCTGATGGCCCGCAACGACGTTGACCCGGCTCGCGTCGACGACGTGATCGCCGGCTGCGTGAGTCAGGTCGGTGAACAATCCGGCCCGGTTGGCCGCTGGGCGTGGCTTTCGGCAGGGCTGCCCGAGAGCGTGCCGTCGGTGGCGGTGCATCGCGCCTGCGGATCCAGCCAGCAGGCCGCCGACTTCGCCGCGCAGGCGGTTATCGCGGGTGCGTGTGACATCGTCGTGGCAGCCGGTGTCGAATCGATGAGCCGCATCCCGATGTTCACCGCGCGGATCGGCCAGGATCCGTACGGGCCGTCGGTGAACGAGCGGTACGCGCCGGGGCTGGTGCCACAAGGCATCTCGGCCGAACTGGTGGCCGCCCGCTGGAAACTCGACCGCGAGTCCATCGACGAGTTCGCGGCCCGATCACACACGAACGCGGCCAGAGCCGACTTCACCACCGAGATCGTGCCGATCACCACACCGGACGGTGGGATGGTCAGCGCCGACGAGACCGTCCGGCCGTCCACCACGGTCGAGGGACTGGCAGCGCTCAAGTCATCGTTCTACTCCCCCGAGATGGCGGCACGGTTTCCCGAGATCACCGACTGGCACATCACTGCCGGTAATTCGTCCCAGCTATCAGATGGTGCGGCGGCGGTGCTGATCATGGGCGACGACATTGCCGAGGAGCTGGGTTTGACCGCGCGGGCGCGTTTCCACGCGTTCGGGCTTGCCGCCGACGATCCAATCACGATGCTGACCGGCCCGATCCCAGCGACCGAACGGCTGCTTCGGCGGGCGCGGCTTTCGCTGGCCGACATCGACCACTACGAAGTCAACGAGGCGTTTGCCCCAGTACCGATGGCCTGGGCGCAGCATTTCGGGGCGGATCCGGCCAAACTCAACCCCCGTGGCGGCGCCATCGCACTGGGCCATCCGCTGGGAGCGTCCGGCACCCGGCTGCTGACCACGATGTTGTACGCGCTGGAGGCAACCGGCGGTCGCTTCGGGCTGCAGACCATGTGCGAAGCCGGAGGGATGGCCAACGCCACACTCATCGAACGACTTTGAGAGTCGCGAAAGGAACTGTAGCGCATGCAGATTGAGGGAATCACCGCAGTCGTCACCGGCGGCGCATCCGGGCTCGGGCGTGCGACCGTCGAACGTCTCGTGACATCAGGAGCTGCCAAGGTGGTCATCGCCGACCTGCCGTCCTCGAACGGCGAGACGGTCGCCAAAGAACTGGGCGATGCTGTGCAGTTCGTCGCCGCCGACGTCCGCAGCCCCGAGGACGTCGCCGCGGCGGTGAACGCCGCCGCCGAGTCGGGGCCGCTTCGGGCGGTGGTGCACTGCGCCGGACGCGGCGGACCCGTACGTGTGGTCAACAAGGACGGCACGCCCGGCTCGCTGGAGGCCTACACCGAGATCATCGGCATCAACCTGATCGGATCGTTCAACGTGCTGCGGCTGGCCGCCGCCCAGATGGCCACCAACGACCCGCTCGACGGCGATCGCGGGGTGGTAATCCTGACCGCGTCGGTGGCCGCATTCGAGGGCCAGATCGGTCAGATACCGTACGCGTCGTCCAAGGCCGGCATCGTTGGCATGACCATCGTCGCCGCGCGGGATCTGGCGTCCAAGGCGATCCGCGTGTGCACGATCGCGCCCGGCACCTTCGATACGCCACTGTTGGCGAAGTTGTCCGACGATGTGCGGGCATCGCTGGCGAAGACCGTGCCACACCCAAGCCGGCTCGGTGAACCGGATGAGTACGCCCGGCTCGCGCTGGCGATCATCGACAACGGGATGCTGAACGGCGAGACGATCCGCCTCGACGGTGCGATCCGCATGGCACCGAGGTGATCTCAGGTGATTTCGAAGCGAAGGCGCATCTTCGGCGACGATCATGCGGCGTTTCGGGACAGCGTCAAGCGTTTCATCACAACCGAGGTCGCGCCGAACCTGGACGCATGGCGCGACGCCAACCAAGCGCCACGCAGTGTTGTCGCTGCGGCCGGCCAAGCCGGTTTTCTTGGCACCGCGGTGCCCGAGGAGCTCGGCGGCGGCGGTGCCGATGATTTCGCGTTCCTGGCCGTCCTGATCGAGGAGGCGGTCGCGGCCGGGGCGACCGGCCTGGCTTTGCTCTGGGCACTGCAGGCCGGCGTCACAATCCCGTTTTTACTCGAGCACGCCACCGCGGAACACAAACAGCAGTGGCTACCCGGGCTTAGCACCGGTCAATTGATTGCCGTTCCCGCACCCACCACGTTGTCGAGCGTGGCCGCCGCGCGCATCGCCGACGCGCTGCTGGTGCAAAACGACAACAACGGCGTTGCCCTGGTCCCGCTCGACCAGCCGGGCATCACCATCACACCGATCGATGAGAACCTGGCCGGACGCGACGCTGGACTGGCCGACGTGACACTTCGCGACGTGGACACGAATACCGACCTTGGCTCCCCGACTGCGTTGCATCGCGACCTCGACCTGTGGTTTGCCGTGTTGGCGCTGGCGAGCGCGCGCGCCGCGATGGCGTTGGCGGTCGATTACGTGCACGCCAGAAGGGTGTTCGGCCGCCCGCTGGCGGAGTTCGAAAACACCCGGTTCCGCTTGGCCGAGCTCTGGGCCGAGCTGGCCAGCCTGACTGTATTCGTCGATTCCTGCCTGCACGCGCGCAGCATCGGCGCGCTCGATGTCGCCGACGCGGCCGCCGCTCGCCTCACCGCAAACAGGGTCTGTGGCCAGGTGGTCGACCAGTCCCTGCAACTGCATGGTGGATACGGGTACATGCGCGAATACCCCATTTCGCACGCATTCGCCGACGCACGCTTCCTCCAGGTAATGGCCTCGGCCTATTCCAATCCCCGCGAAACGCTGGCATCGACCGTGGCTGTTAACGGCATGTCGCAGCAGTGAACACCTAAGATCCGCTGACTACGCTGAACGCGATCTCGCATAACGCGATCGCTGTCGTCGTGATCGGCGGACTGTCGATCGCCGCGATGTTCATGTTCTTCATCGAGGCGCCCGGATGGGTCGGCGCGACCGTGTTTATCCGATGGCGCTGTGGATGACTGCGCTGTGGTGGCCGCACGACGGGTCATATCTGCTGCACTTCCGCGACTGGTTCGGCGGTGCGCACAGTCACTGGTTCATGCAACTGTTCTGGTTCGCCATCATCGTGACATTCGCTGCCGAGTCGGCCTACGCGTGGCAGACCATTCGCTACGGGCGCGACGAGCTCTCCCCGGCCGTTCGCAGCGCGGGCACACGATCAGGATCGTCGGCGCGATGGCGGCCGGGGTCGTCAGCTGGGCGCTGGTCAAGGGTGCGCTCGCGGACGACCTGTACCTGTTGTCGTTCATGGCAACACTGCTCTGGGGCGGCCCATCGGCCAACGCAATGCTCGGTCGCCGCCCTGGGGAGCGCGGCCAGTCACTGCTCGAGTGGATCGCCTACAGCCTGATGGCGGTTCTGTACTCGGCTGCGTCGATCCTCTTCTTCGGCGGGGGGTTCTTCCACTCCTGGCAACATGTCGGTATCTGCATCGCCTCCTGCGCCTGGAGTTTCGTGATCATCGATGATGCCAAACGCGGCAGGGTTCCGTTGACTTCGTGGCAATCGCGGCGGTCGCCGGTGTCACGATGAACCGGTGGCCGATCAGACCGGCCCAGCACAATGTCACTGGATCAGCTCGACGACGAGAAACCATTGGTCGGCTCGTATGGACGCGCGTCTGGCTTCCATCGCGTTGAGAACCGCATCAACGGCGTACTCGAATGCGCGTTGGGACCAGTGCTGGGCGTGCTCGGTGGCCATGGCGGCCAAGTGCGGGTAGTCGTCCGGCGAGAGTTTCCCAGCCGTTCGTACGCGTGGTCGTGCAGGCCGATATTCCTGGCCTGGGCACCAACGGCGAAACCAAGCGTGAGTGCCACGACACTGCCAAGACCGTCGACTGCTATACGGTCGTCGATCCCGGCGTTGCGGAGGATGGCCAGCAGGCCGTCGCGCTGCTGGTCGACGCTGGGGGCGCCATCTTCCTGAAAACTAAGCAGTTCGATAAGGCCCGGATGCTCCTGCAGCGAGGTGCGCAGCTTCCCTAACTCGTGATGGCGGTCGTGACCGCCGTCGTCGGATTTACCACCGGCTCGCCCGCCCCGGGCACCACCGCTACCAATTCATCCTATTGGGCCGGCGGATCGCGGCGCTGTTCGTCAAGGCCTATGCCTCACCCACCGCCGCGAACCGAAAAGCCTTGCCGGCAGCCTGGTACCCAGGAGCGCCGCTTGCCGCGGTCGTCGGAGTGGCGGTGGGAGAGGCGCCCGTGGGTCATAAATGAAATCGGTCGCCAGCATCCTCGATGCGTCGAATTCACGGGGACCGTTGTCCGAGCGCACCACGTGCTCTTCTCGCGCGAGTGCCCGTTCGATCTGATAGTCAGAAATTAGGGCGCCGTGTGCTGGGCGGCCAATTGCCGCATAGTCGGGGTAACCCGTGTCGAAGGGAAGGTCCTCCGCTGCGGGGGCGGATTTGGCCGCGCGCCGCTCACGTTCCTGCTGCGCATCGACAACCAGCAGCACAAACCCGACACAACTAGCGCCGATAGTCAAGCAAGCAATGACCAGATTGGCGGTTACGAACGTTGTCGCGGCGCCGGCCACGGCGATCACTGCAATAACTAGTACGATGACCTGCATCGATTCTCCCTTCACCGAGGGGTCACTCCTCACCGGAGTGGCTAGCTGTCACTCCGGCTAAACGAATTGGTGATACGACCAGATTACCCGAAAGTTGTCCGGTTCTTGCCTGGCGACTAGCCGATAATTTTGAGAACGTTTATCTATAAATGATTCCAAATGCGGGTCCGCCTGGATGCAATTACTGACCGTGCGTTTCTTCGCCCCTGCCAAATCCGGGACGTCGTCGCAGACAGGCGCCCAAACGGCGGCACCGACCAACGCGAGACAGCGGCGAAACAGAGAGCCGGGCGTAGCCATGTCATTCGGTTCGACCGGAGAGGGGCGGGTGACGTGCCGCTTTACGCGGGCTCCATGGGACGTTTGGGTCGGCCACCATGGCGGTCAGTGGATTGCCAGTTTTGCATTTGAGCTCCTTGCCGTCGGCCCACGTCGCACAGATTTCACAGACGATGCACTCCTCGTTCCGCATCACCGCGATTTCCCTATGCCAACTCTGGCCACCATCACGCCCAAACCATGACCACGATCGCAATTTCGAGATAGTCGAGCTTATAAAGATCAGAGGCGGCGTGCGGAAGCGGATCCACGAATTGAGGGGCTTTCGGGCGCGGGCTCAGGAATTGATGAGCGTCTGGACCAGAGCACGTAATTCGATTCTTCCACCCGGTCGTCGCCGCTCGGATGAATCGAGGAGGCGACCCAGGTATTGCTCTATCGGGGTGACCGGTCCCTGATTCCGCGTGCGGCAGCATCTCGCACAGTCACTCCGCGAGCGCGTAGGCAACCGCCTCGCTGAAGCCCATCGAGCTGCCCTTGCGACGGGCGGGGTCGTATTCTTCGGCACTAAGGGCATCGTGGGCATGCCGTTCGCAGTCTGCCTCGTGTTCAAGTAATTTCGGAAACACGACAACCGAGCTGTGCACGGCGTCGCGGTCACGGCCGCTTGGTCATGCCGTCGGCGAGCGTGGCGCTTATCGCCGTGGCGATCGGCGCGGTACCCAGGCGAGCGTTGTTGCTCACCTCGAAGTCACACATCCCCCACCGGTCGGGGTTGCCCGGGAAGCGCACCGCGCAGATCGAGTCGATGTAGTAGACGTTGTGCAGCTGGGCGACCACCGCGTCCATCTGCTCTGCCCTCAGCTCGAGCACCTCGCCGGTCGGCATCGACCAGCGCACCCGGCCGCCCCGGTGGGTCAGTCCGTCGGGTTCGAGGTAAGTCAGCGCATCGACGTCGGTGGCGTAGCTGATCTCGCCGTCGCGTACCAAGTAGCCGACCTTGACCAGGGACTCGTCAGCCGCGTGCCAGATGATGGAGCCGAAGGACAGGTCCGGGCCAAATGTGCCCGAAATCCACCGGTGGCTCTTGAGCGTCATCGTCTTGCGCACGCCCCACGAATGATCCCGATGGTACTTTCCGTTGACGTCATAGCTTCGCCCGTCGATGCGCACGCTGCCGCGGATGCGCCCAGAAGTCTCGTAATGGTCCTTAGCGAAGTCCTGCGCCATGCTGCTGCTGGGCGGGAAGAAGTCGGTCAACGGATAGAAGTTGTCCATCACCAGGTCGACGTGCACACCAGGTTCGTCGATCACCAACCTTGGCGCGCCGCCGTCGACATGCCACTGCGAGCCGCCCGAACGGAACCCGCGGGGCGTCGACGCCGCCTCGAGCGGAAGCTGAAAATCGTTGCGGCGAAACCGTGTCCCGTCGGAGGTGGCTACGAAACACTGCAGCGCGGAGCGACCGCCACCGGGTCGATTGGGCTCGTGGCCGATCCGGCTCACCCCGCCAACCCCGGCCTCGCGGTCGTACCAGTGCACGAATACGCTCTCCTGCCAGTCTGGATCGTTCGTCCCAGGCTCGTGGTTGCCCTCGTCCTCTTCGTTGTATTGCTTGCTCATGCGGGCTGCTGCTCCTTCTCGTCCTCAGTCAACGCCACCAGTCCAGAGTCACCGTTGATCTCGATCCTCGCACCGTCTGGGATAAGCCGGGTAGCGTTCGGCACCTGCACGGCGGGCAGGCCATACTCGCGGGCGAGCATCGCTCCGTGCGCGGTCATTTCGCCCGTTTCCAGCGCGATCCCGCTGATCAGCTGAACACTGTCGTCCAGCCCGGGTCAGTGGAATTGACGACCATGATGTCGCCGTGGCGGATCCGGTCGATCTCATGCGCTCACCGCCCTGGGCGCAGGTCTAGATAGTCGCGGTTAGCTACTTCGACGACGAGGAACGGTTGATCGGGCTCGTCTCGGGCGAGCGTCCGGCTTCCATGGTGTCGAGGATTGCGTTGACGCCGTACTCGAATGCGCGTTCGGACCAGTGCTGGGCATACTCGGTGGCCATGGCGGTTAGGTGCGGATAGTCGTGGGGCGAGAGTTTGCCCAGCCGTTCGTACGCGTGGTCGTTCAGGCCGATATTCCTGGCCCGGGCGCCCACGGCGAAACCAAGCGTGAGCGCCACGAGACTGCCGAGACCGTTGACCGCTGTCCGGTCGTCGATCCCAGCATTGCGGAGTATGGCCAGCAGGCCATCGCGCTGCTTGTCGACACTGGGGGCGCCATCTTCCTGAAAACCAAGCAGTTCGATCAGACCCGGATGCTCCTGCAGCGATGTCCGCAGTTTCCCTAGCTCGCTTTTCAACTGATCCTGCCAACTCAGAGCCGGGTCCGGCGCGGGCGCTATGGAACCGAGCGCGTAGGTACCCAATTGGGACACCAGCTCGTCTTTGCTCGCGAAAAAGCCATACAACGTCATGACGCCAACGTTCGCGGCTTCTGCTAGCCGGCGCATGCTCAGCGCCGCTAACCCCTCGGTATCGACGATCGCGATGGCTGCGTCGAAAATCTCCTCTTTCGAGATGACGCGTCGCCGTCGGCGTGCGGAGGTGGCTCTGGCTGACGTCATCTACCTCACCTCCATCACTTGACATGGGTTTGGTCACAGCGTAGCGTCCGTACGCATGTACGTAAACCGTACATTTGTACGCATTTGGTGCTAGTCGACTGCTCAGGACCATTTCAGGAGTAAAAATGCCCCGTTATGTCGTCCGCCTGGCGGAGTGCTCCTCCGACGCGGCGGCAGATGTCGGTGGCAAAGCGGTCGGACTCGGCGCGTTACTCGCGGGCGGCATGCCGGTACCGGCGGGCTTTGCTGTCACCACATCGGCCTACCGACAGTCGATTGCGGCCATTCGCCACGAACTCGACGCGATCGCGGCAGCCACTGCGATCAGCGACGGCGAGTCCTCCGCTCAACTGCGTGCTCATTTCGACGAACTGCCGCTACCCGAGCTAGTTACCGCGCAGGTGCGAGAGGCCTACCTGGCCCTCGATCCCTCCGGCAAGGCACCGGTCGCCGTGCGCTCTAGTGCCACCGCCGAAGACCTCGTCGATGCGTCATTCGCGGGTCAGCAGGACACCTACCTGGGTGTCCGTGGCGTGGAATCGGTGATCGCGCACATCGCACAGTGCTGGGGAAGCCTGTTCACCCCACAGGCGATCGGCTACCGACGCCGGTTCGATGTTCCGATCGACGACCTCGCCATGGCGGTGGTTGTGCAATCGATGGTGGATGCCGAAGCGGCCGGTGTGATGATGTCGCTCGACCCCGTCACCGGTGATCGCTCGACGGTATTCATCTCGGCGGCACACGGTCTCGGCGAAGGTGTGGTGGTCGGCGACGTCGAGTCGGACAGCATCTGGGTCGACAAGAACGGGCTTGCCGTCACACGCGTGGAATCGGTGCAACAAACCGATGCCTACCGGTACGACGCCGACGGCGTCGTGCGCCGACAGCCGCTCACCCCAGAGCTTCGGGACAAGCCTGCGCTCCTGCCCGACGAAGCGGTCGAGCTGGCCCGGATCGCGATTCGGATGGAGCAAAAGCAGGGGTGCCCTCAGGATCTCGAATGGGCGATTGATCTCGACGACAGGGGTGCTCGCAGGATCTGGCTGCTGCAATCCCGTCCCGAGACCGTGTGGGCAAACCGATCGGCGCAGTCACCGAACCGGTCGCCGGCCCTGCACGGCCCAACCCGTCCCGACACAACCTGGACCACCACCAACGTCGGCGAGTCCGTACCGGGCATCCCCACGCCGCTGGGTTGGTCAATGTGGTCGGTGGCCGGCGAAATCGCCATGCGTTCGGCGTTCCACGCCATCGGTGCACTCTCGCGCAGGGAGCTCGGCGTTCCGGCGGCCGCACAGGATCGCCTGCTGGGCATCTTTCTTGGGCGCGCGTCGTTGAGTGTCAGCCTGTTATGCGACTGGGCCGAGCGGGTACCGGGTACCGACCCGGTCACGATGGCCGAGCAGATCTTCTCGGCACGCCCGGAGGGCTACGTGCCGCGCAGCCGATGGCGCTATTACCCGCGCGTGGCGATCAAGGCCGGCGCACCCCTCTTCCGCGTGAAGCGGATGGTGATGGGTGACCGCGCGGATGCCGAGGCGTTTCGCGCGAAGGCCCTTCGGACGCTTGCTGACTCCGACGAACAGACCACTCGTCAGCTTCTCGAGGATGCACTCACGGTGCACCGGCGCTGCCTGTCCACGCAGACCCTGCTGACGATGGCGGTCTGTCAACCCATCACCGACGCGCTGCTGCGGATCGCAGCCAGCGTCGGGTTCTCCGGAGAGGAGTTGATGGCCGGCTACGGCGGACATGACGAAACGGCGGCCGTCATCGACATGTGGGCGTGTTCGCGCGGGAAGTTGGACCTCGATACGTTCCTTGCCAGGCATGGATTCCATGCCTGGCAAGAAGGTGAGCTCTCAGCCCCGAGCTGGCGAGAAGACCCGACACCCGTATTGAATCTCATCGACAGCTACAAGGGGCGTGGCGACGACGCCGACCCCGCGATCGCCGAGCGGCGGCGGATGGCGACACGAGAGAAGCTGGAGCGAGATTTCCTGGCCGCACTTCCACGCACCCGAAACCCGCTCGGCCGGCTATTACTTCGACTTGCCCGCTCCTACGTGCCGCTGCGCGGAATTGCCAAAGGTTCATTCGTCCAGTCGCTGGATGTGGTCCGCGCTGCGGCGCGCCGTCTTGGCACTCTCCTGCGCGACCGCGGCGCGCTCGCCGATCGTGAGGACATCTTCTACCTGACGTTGCCCGAGCTGCGGGCCGAGTTGCCGGCCGATGTGGGCGCTCTCGTCGCCGAGCGCAAGCGCGAACGCGCCAGCTACGCAACGCTCGAGCTGCCTACGGTCTGGTCAGGCGAAGCCGCGCCGATCGAGAGTGTGCCGATCGCGGACGACAACATGATCGTCGGCAGCGGAGCGAGCCCCGGCGTGGCCGAGGGACGCGCGCGGGTCGTGACGTCCCCGGACGACGCGCATATCGCCGAAGGCGAGATCTTGGTCGCCCACAACACCGACCCCAGCTGGGCATCGCTGATGTTTCTCTCGTCGGGGCTGGTGGCCGACATTGGCGGTGTCATGTCCCATACGGCGATTGTGGCCAGGGAGCTGAGCTTGCCCTGCGTCGTCAACACGAAATTCGCCAGCAAGACGTTGCGAACCGGCGACTTGATTCGAGTCGACGGCGCACGCGGCACCGTCGAAGTACTTGAGCGGGTTGAGGTTTCCCTGCCACTAACTGTCGATACCCATTCACCACCAACATCGCGGACCGAGGAGCAGGCCACGTGACCATCAACGAAACGACGAGCGCCGTTCAAGCCGCCGAGTACGGGCGCGACCCGATCTGGGGTGCCATGAGCCATCCCGCGCTCGACAGCATCGCGGAGGGCTCGCCCCCGTGGAAGGACCACATCTACATCGCGTTCTGGGATCCGACCAACGAAGCCTATGGGTTCTTGCACTGGAATTCATCGCCCAACCACGACACCACCAAGGTTCAGGCGAACCTCTCGTTGCGTGGACAGCAGATCGACATCATCGAGTCACTGCGCCCACAAACCGACCATTTCAGCAGTGACTCAGCCGAATTCGACCTGAAGGGCAAGATCAGCTACCGCCACGAGCGGCTAACCGGCGAGCTCACGATGGCTCCCCGATTCGCGATCATCGACTTCGGCCCGGGAGGATCGCTGCCTAACCTTGGCGCCAACGAACCACTTCAACATTTCGAGCACGGGCTGACGCTCACCGGGCGGCTCACCCTCGACGGCCAGGATTACGACATCGACGCGGTCGGATTCCGCACGCGGACTTGGGGTTACCGCGACGACTCGCAGCAGTTCGCCGAGTACTTCTTTCTGTGGGCAACATTCCAGGACTACGCGGTGGTATTCATCAAGCAGCTGCACCCGGACGGAAGCCAGAAGACGGGCGGTGCCGTTGTCCGCGACGGGGTGGTGAACACCATCCTCGATGCCCACCTGACGAAAAACCGTGCAGGTTTCGCTCAACGCATCGTCGTGGACCTGGCCGATGGCTCCGAGAAGACCCTGCGCCGCGGCGAGCGGGTCTGGGGCGGCTGGTGTCCCATCGGCCTTCCCGAGCGAAATGGTCCCGCCTTCAGCGCCTACGACGAGATCGTCGACTGGACCGGACCCAACGGCGAAGTGGCCTTCGGCCTCTCTGAGTACGGCCAAATCCGCAACGTGTACTGAGGATTTCCGATCAGCTGCCTCTGCGCGGCTCCGCGAGGAGGGCCGGTAATACGAACGCGCGTAGCTCGGCCTCCAGATCCGCCGGGGAGGACACCATCTCGGGTAGGGCGAGGTAGCTGAACTGCACGAACGCCAGCCACCGAGCGGCCTTCTCCACGTCGAGGTCGTCGCGCAGCTCACCACGTCCACGCGCGTACTCGAGCAGCGGGATCCAGTGCATCCGCAGCTCGGCGAGGACCTCGGGAGACGTGGTCAGCGAGCGTGCTGTCAGGTTCGAGGCCTCGGCGTCGACGAGGAACGCGGTTTCGGGGTCGTCGGCGGTCTCGCGGATTCCGCTCAGCAATGAACCGATGATGAGGTCGGACGCGGGTCCCCGATGGGGGAAGCGCTCGGCCAGTCGACGGTGGTGCTGGCGTATCTGCCGCAGCACGACGGCGTGAATGATCGCGTCCTTGCTGGCGAAGTGGCGGTAGATGTGTGGCCGGGCGATGCCGACTTCTGCGGCGATGTCCTCGACGCGGGTGCGGGCGATGCCCCAGCGGGCGAAGCACCGTGCGGCCGCGTCAACGATGGCCGCTGCCGGGTCCTGGCTGACCGTGAGACCCGGCGCCGCGAGTGGGGTAAGAGTCGCGGTGCGGCGCTTGCCGCGCGGTTGCGGCGCTTCGCTCAACTCATCGGCCCCCTTCCTGCTCGTCTGATTCGGGCCGTTGCCATCGGATCGCCTTTCCTGGTACGTTCAGCATTCAACATAATACGTCAAATGTACCAAGGATGTCTTTTTATGTCTCTGTCGCCAGTCGTCGACGATCTCAGCGCCTTCGTGATCTCAGGTCGGGTCAAGAGCCACCTGCATGAGCCACCGCAATACGAGACCTCGGTGCGTACTCCCGCCCAAGGCATCCAGGACGGAGTCGATGCCGAGCAGTTGGGGTTTCGTCGGGTGTTTTTGGCCGAGCGGGCGGAGTTGAAGGAGCCCGCGACGATCCTGGGCGGTATCGCGGCTCGGACGCGGCGGCTCGGGGTGGCTACCGGGATCATCGCAGCGGGCTCGCGCCATCCGATGTTGCTGGCCTCGCTCGGGGCGACGATGCACGCCGCGTATGGTCCCCGGTTCACGCTGGGTGTCGGCCGTGGAGCTCCGGCCTACGGCCACGGCGGTCACATGTCCTACGAGGCGCTGGCTGACCTCTGCACGATCGTCAAGCGGATCTGGTCAGGGGAACAGTTCGACTACACGGGACCGGCGGGAGACTTCGGGCGGCTGGGTCTTAAGGACATCTACGAGGGCGATCCGCCCGAGATCGTGGTCGGCAACTTCGGACTGCCCAGGTCCGCGCGCATGGTTGCCGAAACCCCGGCTATTGACGGCATCTTGCTGCCGGCCATGTTGACCCCGCTCGGCGCGTCACGAGCCGTGGCGCACATCCGGCAGGCATGTGAGCGAACCGGTCGTGACCCGGGCACGGTGCGCATCCTGATCGAGGTCCCGACCGCGCCGGAGCTCAGCGATCAGGAGACCCGGCAGCTGGTGCACGCCCGAGCCGTGACTTATCTGCAGCCCCCGGCCTGGGGGCGCTCGTACGAGGTGCTCAACGACTGGGACCCGGCCGTGCTGCAACGGCTGCGGGAACACCCGCTGTTCACTGGGATCGACGGCGTGCTCGCCGATCTGAACTTCCACCGGGTCCAGCTGGCAGAGCCGGCCAAGCTGCTGCCGGACGAGTGGATGTCCGACGCGGCGGCGATCGGGTCGGTTGAGGACTGCGTGCGCAAGCTGCAGCAGTTCCGCGACGCCGGCGTAGATGAGATCTGCACCTACGGCAGCACACCCGCTCAAAACGCCCGACTCATCGCCGCCTGGCGCGACCACAGGCGAGCCGCGATGGCGGCCGTTGGGGCCATCCAGTGACCGACGATCAGCGCGCGCGTATCGAGGCCTACCTCGCCGACCGCCACCGCGACGTCCGCATCACCCGCTACTCGCCGATCAGCGGTGGATACAGCCGGCTGATGGCGGAGTTCGACGCCGAGCTCGACGGGCAGAAACGGCACCTGGTGTGGCGCGGTGATCCCCCGGCGGAACGGCAGATCATCGTCACCAGCCGCCAAAAGGAATTCGCGCTGTTGTCCGCGCTGAGCCGACTGCCGGGCGACCTGGCCGGTAAGGTACTGCATTTCGACCGCGACGGGTCCGGGCTGGGCACCACGAGCATGATCCTGGAGTACGTCGAGGGTGACCAGCTGATGACGCTGCTCAAACGAACCGGCCAGCAGCGCTGGCCGGCGCTCATCGGCACCACCTGCGCGCTCGCCGCCGCTATCCACGCCACCGACATTGAGGCGCTACCACCGGAACTCGAGCGACCCGGCTCGTGGAGCGACTACCTCGACGGCGCGATCGACCAGTGGCGGCAGTTGGAACGCGAGCAGGTCGAGCCCGCGCCGCTGCTGCGCTACGTCACCACGTGGCTGGACCGCAACCGGCCGCCGCCGACGCCACTGTGCCTGGTACACGGAGACTTCGAGTCCCCAAACGTGCTGATCGACGCGGGGCGTGCCCGGGCGATCGATTGGGAGTTCGCCCACATTGGCGATCCCCGCGAGGATCTCGGCTTCTTCTTGGCTCTCGCCGCGCTGATGCCACCCGATCCGACCGGCGGCGACCCGGCCGAACTCTGCCGCCACTACCTCGCCCACTCACACCTCGACGAAGACGGGGTGAACCCGCAGACGGTCGGCTACTTCTCGATCCTTGCGTTCGGACCCATGGTGCGTCGCCTCTCCGGTCAGGTCGCGGATCTAATCGCAGGCCGTAACCGGTCGCTGCAGACCGCGAACCTCACTGTCATGGTCACCGCCATGGTCGAAGGCTGGGTGCGGCTGATCCAACAGCTGACGACCGCGACCACCCCCGGAGGCGCCCGATGATGACCCTGCCCTCGAGCAGCCACCTGATCTCCGTCGTCCGCGCCGAGATCACCGAGACGCTGTCCGGCATCAGCGAGGACCCCAAGGTGCTCAACTGCCTGGCAATGGTGGACTCGATGCTGGCCAGCATCGCGATCCGATGCGAACACGAAATCGGCTGGATGATCTCCGAGACCAACGAGATTGTCGACCTCGCCGAAGCGATGATTGCCGACGGCCGCGACGACGGGCGGATCGCCGCCGGCCTCGCTCGGTTGCACGATCGCGCGCTGGCGAGTTTTGACATCGCGGCGATCCGCGCGCGGTACCACCAGGCCTCTGCCGTCCTGGCTGACTGTGCCGAACTGGCACTCGCCGCCGGCGGGCAGATCCGATCAATGGTCGAGCAGGCTCTGGCCACCCGACTCGACCACGAACGCGAGATTCGAGGCGCCCTCGCATTCGTCGGCCGCGGATGAAGGACACCAACATGACCAGCGGCGACCTCGCCCCGGTAGTCGAGGACATGAGCACCTACCTGATCTGCGGGCGGATGCTGTCGAAACCACCGAAGGACCCCCGCACTGGACGCAGTGTGGCGCAGGGAATCGAGGACGCGCGGCTGGCCGAACGCCTCGGATTCCGCAGAGCGTTCCTGTCCGCGCGACTCGACATCAAGGACGCTGGCGCGCTCCTCGGCGGAGCCGCCGCCGCCTCGAGCAGGCTAGAAGTCGGCACGGGCGCCCTGGCCGTCCCCTCACGCGACCCTCGCGTGACCGCCTCACTCGGGGCCACCATGCACGCCGCCTACGGACCCCGGTTCATCCTCGGGCTGGGTCGCACCGAACCGCAGTTCATGAGCTACGGCCAGGTCACCTACCAACACCTTGCCGAGTTCAAGGACGCCGGCGCCGACGAGTTAGCCCTCTACGGCAGCACCCCAGAGCAGAACGCCGGACTCATCGAGAAATGGCGCGACCAACACTCCCAACAGGCAAAAGGAACAAGCCCGTGACCACTCCAACCGCATTGATCACCGGAGCCTCGTCCGGCATCGGCCGCGAAATCGCCCTACTCCTGGCCCGGGACGGCTACGACGTCGTCCTTGCCGCCCGCCGCGTTGCGCTGCTCGACGAGCTCGCCACCGAGATCCAGCGCACCACCGGCCGTCGCGCGGTGGCGATCCGCAGCGACTTATCCGAACCGGCAGGGGCCGCCAAACTGGCCGACGAACTACGGGCGCAAGGCCTGCACATCGACTACCTGGTCAACAACGCCGGAGTCACCGTCGAGGGGCTCTACCTCGACAACGACTGGGAAGCCCAGCGCGCATTCGTCCAACTCATGTCACTGTCCCCGGCTGAACTCACCCACCGCCTGTTGCCCGCCATGATCGAACGCGGTCACGGCGCGGTCCTCAACGTCGCCTCCCTCGGAGCCTTCTGGCCCGCCTTCCCCGGCATCTCCCTCTACGCCGGCGCGAAATCCTTCCTCGTACGTTTGACCAACACGCTCGCCGTCGAATACGCCAACTCCGGAGTCACATTCTCCGTGGTCTGCCCATTCGCCACCCGAACGGCCTTCCTCGACGGCCCCACCATCGCACCCATCGCCGCAAAAATGCCCAAGTTCATGGTCCAGTCACCCAAACACGTCGCCCAAGTCGGCCTCGACGCAATCAAGCACGGCAAGACCATCGCCCACACCAGCTTGCTCAACCACGCCCTGGCGACACTGCTGACCGTGCTCCCAGTGCGCCTGGTCAACCGCGCCCTCGTCGCCTACCTGTCTCTCGGCCGCGACGACCTCCGCCGGAGGAAGGTTCAAAACCGTACATCGCGGCTCCGGCGCGCGGAATAACTACCCCACTACGGCTCCTGCCGAAGCTTTTGCCGCGCTGGACTGAGCCTGGAGGGCGTCCCTGCGGTCGATCTCCTCGCTCTCGCTGCCCCGGCAGCACGCGCTGTACGACCATTTCAGTAGCGATTCAGCCGAATTCGACCTGAAGAGCCAGATCAGCTACCACCACGAGCGGCTGTCGGGGACACTCACCATGGCTCCCCGATTCGCGATCATCGACTTCGGCCCGGGTGGTTCCCTGCCTACCCTCGCCGGCAACGAACCTCTCCAGCATTTCGAGCATGCGCTTACCCTCACCGTGCGGCTCACCCTCGACGGCCAGGATTACGACATCGACGCGGTCGGATTCCGCACGCGCACATGGGGTTACCGGGACGACTCGCAGCAGTTCGCCGAGTACTTCTTCCTGTGGGCAACGTTTGAGGACTATCCGGTGGGATTGATCAAGCAGCTGCACCCGGACGGAAGTCAGAAAACAGGCGGTGGCCTCGTCCGTGATGGTGTCGTGCACAGCATCGTCGATGCACACCTTCCGAAGAACCATGCAGGTTTCGCTCAACGCATCGTCGTGGACCTGGCCGATGGCTCCGAGATGACCCTGCACCGCGGCGAGCGGGTCTGGGGCGCCTGGTGTCCCATCGGCCTTCCCGAGCGGAATGGTCCCGCCTTCAGCGCCTACGACGAGATCGTCGACGGAACCCAACGGCGAGGTGGCCTTCGGGCTCTCCGAATACGGCCAAATCCGCCAGGTGTATTGACGATTTCGGGTGGGAGTTAGGGCGTTGGGGCGTCCTGCAGGATCTCCACCCGACCGGATGTCCCGTCCACCCGTACCCGCATGCCGTCGCGCAAGACGATTGTTCCGGTACGGGTTCCGGCCACGCAGGGCAACCCCAATTCACGGCACACGATGGCGGCGTGGCTCATGGCGCTACCCACGTCGGTGACCACCGCTTCGGCCAGCGGGAACAACGAAGCCCAGCTGGGGTCGGTCGCCCGGCACACTAAGACGGTGCCCTCGTCGATATCCGCTTCGTCGAGATCGCGAACGACGCGCACGATTCCCTCGGCTATCCCCGCGCTCACCCCCAAGCCCTCCACCTTGTCAGGCCAGCGGTCAGCCGCCACGTCGGCGGCCGGGGCGCCGATCTCAAAGTCAGGCTCGCCGCGCCATACGTGCGGAAGCACCATCCGGTCGAACATCGCATGATGAGACCGGCGCTGGCTGACGAGGTCGTGCCAGCGGTCGCGGTCGTCGCGGGCGATCTCGTCGATCGTCAGGAACCGCATGTCCGCGGGATCGTCGAGCACCCCGGCGTCGGCGAGGTTACGACCGACAAACCGGGACGCCGCGCGCGCGACGTCTACGGCCCGCAACATGCTGGCACGGCCGGTCTCGCGCCACGTCGGTGCGTGCGCGGCAAACCGGACGAGAGCCCGCGCCGGGATCGACCGTATCGGACCGAGAGCCTGCTCCAGGCGCTCAATGGCAACGGCGTGTTCGCGGCGCCGCCGCAGTACCAGCTGATTCACATCCTCGGTGCCGTGGCGCGACCGGTAGGTGGCGGCCAGCTCGACAACGAGCTTGGAATCCTCCCGCCATACCGTCGATTCCACCAGGCCCTCGCGCGGGCCGTGGTAGCCATGGCGGCGCAGGAAATCCTCGACGGTGATCCTGTCGGCCGACAGCTGCCACAGATCGCGGACGAGGTCGAACTCGGCAGTCCCCTCGTCGCTCTTGATGAGCTCGTGCTGCAGGCCCTCGAGCCCGGCCTTGATCGCCATGGTCTCGACTCGACCCATCACCCCCTGGCACGCCATGGACAGCACCATGTGAATGACCAGGATCCCCTCGAACCGCCGACGCGCCTCGACCAGTGCACCCACGGCCAAATCGCCGGCTAGCCGTTCGGGTTCGAAGACATTGGCCTGCCACCACCTTGCCGTGTCTGCAGCGCACGGTTCGAGGTCGCGCATCGCGCGCCGCAGCGTGCGGGGAAACTTCGCCACCACGAACGGATAACGACGCATCTTGCGCAGGCCGGTGAGCTCGGGTTCACCACCGCGCTGCACAGATCCGAACACCTGCGCTTCCATCAGCGCGGCCGATCCGCCCGGCACCCGTGCGGCCATTCGGCCCATGAGGTCGAGGTTGCCGATGGCGTGACCGTAGGCAACGGAAAAGAAGCGACCATCGACGTCGTCGGGAATCGGCCGCCGCGATTTCGGCAGCACGCCGAGATCCACCCAACAACCGCGCATCGTGGACTCGGTCGGCGGGAAGTACATAGACCAGGTCAGCGGCGTGACCGTTCCGGGCAGACCCTCATCGACATTGGCCGTGGTCCAGCGCAGCCTGGCCCCGGGCCAGTGGACAGGGCTGGCGGCCAGCTCGTCGGGAGTGAGGTCGGTGGCGCGTCGCGGCTGATTCGGCGGCACTTTAGCGTTCCTCTGTCGAGGGGAGCATGGACGGCCGGTAGTCACGCTCGATGACCCCGTAACCGACCTCGCCGTAACCGGTCTCGCCGAGCACACGCCGCTGGTCAATCACAGACGAAGGCATGCCGGGTAGATTATAATTGCGATTAAATTCAGGCAATAGCTGGCCAATTCGATCCCGCAGGCGCGGCAGCGCGCGCTCCTCAACCGCTATCGCGGCGGCGCGCCTGCCCTAATCCTTCGGTCCAGCCTGTTTAATCAGTCGGCAGATCTCCGCTGAGGCCTCGATGGTAGCCTCGGGCTCCACTGGGACCAGGATGGGCCCGAAGTCGGCGACCAGGTTGATCGTAGAGCCCGCCTCGACGAAAGGCCTTATTTCCTTGGCGATATCGTCCGGGGTGCCGTAGAAAAACGTCTTGCGCACCATCTCTGGCGTCACCCGGTCGGTGACCGCCTTGATCTCGTCGAGCGTCATCGAATTGGGCTTCATGTGGAAGGCGTAATGCCAGTCCAGCGGCATCACCGGTTCGATTCCTTCGGGCTCCCAATCCCGTTGGTTGATCCGGCCACCGGTCGCCGCATACCACTTCACCAACGGGTTGTCGACGTACTGCTCGAAGTCGTCCTTGCCCTTGGTGATGAAGGCGATGTGGTGCAGCGCGAAATGGAAAGTGTCGTCTGTGCGACCCAAGTCCTTCAGCCGCTGCCGATGCCCCCGCACCAATTCCGCGTAGCGCACCGGGTCGGCGTAGACGAACGGGGCGCCGGTGCCGAAACCGTCGGCGTATTGCAATGCCATCTCGGTCAGCCGCGGACCGCCACCCATCGCGATGACCTCGGGCCGGCGATCCTTACCGGCGTTGCCGATGAACGCATCTTCGAGTTTGAAGATCTCGCCGTCGAAATTGACGGGCTCGCGGGCGGTCCACAGGAGCCGCAGCACCTGAAGTGTCTCGTTGAGCCTCTTGAGACCCAACGAGCGCTTGCGGCCGAACGGATTGATGTTGCGAACCTCGCCGGCGCCCAAAGACAGTAGCGCGTGACCCGTCGTCGACGCGGCCAAAGTCAGCATGGTTTGCGCCAATTCGGGGGCGTCGCGCCTCAGCGCGTCTGTACATATCGCAAAGCCCAACCGGTCGACACCGCTGAGGGCGAACGCCATCGTCGCGAATGGATCCTGCAGGGAGTCAATATCGGGGAACTCCGAGGCCAGCGGCGTGTTCTGGGGGGTGAACAGCTTATTGGGCCACCAGCTCGTCAGCTGATCCCAGATCACCGCGTAGTCGATCTGCCCGGTGGCCTGTAAGGCGGCCGCATATGGCCCGGCGACCTTGGGATCAAGGTGCCTGGACGCCCAGATACCGATGCCGGCACGGATCTCGTTCATGGCCGCTCCCACCTGCCACATCGCTGCACTTACGACTTAAGGTGTTTGTAAACTCCCCCGGAACACAGCGCGGGCCTGCTCGGTCGGCATGCAGGACCAGTCCTCGCCTCCCGCGGTGACGCCGTCGAACGTCCACTCCATGCCCGCGCACAGCTGGTAGGTGCGGTCATAGACCGGCCACACAAGCGTGTTCAGGTTTGTCCCGGTGGCGTCAAGCACGCGGCTCTGGTCATCTACCGCGTGCAACTCCGCGCGCCGGGGGCTCAGATCGGATCCACGCTCAGAGACGCGGCACGTCCCGCCGGTGATGAGTCCGCTCACGCCATCGCGGCAGTAGAAGCCGAAGGCGACGGCGTCATCTACGCCGAAGACCGGATCCTCCACGGGCTGATATTTACTCACCGAAAGTACCGAGAAGTAGTTCCGCTCCGAGGCGCAACACCACATCAGCTCCATCCGTCGCGAGGCGGTCGCGTCGCGCGGACCCCACGATCGGTCGCGGATCGCCGCGTGATCGACCACGATCGTCTCGCCACCGACGGTCACTGTGCCGGTCATCTGGCCGTACTGCTGATAGTGGCCGTTGGTGAAGCCCTCCGACTCCGTCGTCCAGCCATCAAGGCCTTGGTTCTGGCCAAACGCATATGGGTCGGTGAGTTTGCGCCACTCGAGATCGAGGTTCAGCGCGCCGCGGTGGCTAATTCGGAAGTGGCCGAAGGGCTCAAGCATTTTCACCGACAGCCCGTTTTCCAGCGTGAAGTCGAACATGTCCGCACCCGCGGGCAACGCGAGATGGCGGTTGTAGTCGTAGCCGAGGCAGTCGTACTCGCTACTGCCAGACGGATCCCAGACCTTCACGCCGCCGGAAGAGAGATTCATGTTCGGCCGGTGGAAGAAGTACACATAGATAGTCGTCCGGCGCTCCGGCAGGACGACACCGAACCAAGCGCTCTCGTTCCAGTGCGGATGGTTGCTGCGAGCATGAAAGTGTTCGTCCGCCGCGCCGATGCTGACCGCATGGGTTGCCTTGCCCACCTCATCCGTCATCGCGCTCATCCTTTACTCGTTCCGCATGGCGGCTAAGGCCTGACGAAGATGTCGAGAGCTACCAGAACCACGAAAACGGCCAGCACGTAGCCCTCGAACAATGCCCGCAGGGCGCGCGGGGCAACCCGCAGATCCATGAAGTGAATGCCGATCAGCCGCACCTTAAACATCGCGATACCCACGATGATCACGGCGCCGACCGAAGCGAATCCCGCCCCCTGTTCGACTCCGACCAGAAACGACCCGAAGGTCAACACCAGCAGCAGCACCCACACCAGGGTCACCCGACGGGTTGCGGTCATCGTCACCTCACCAGATAGAACAGTGCGAACAGGACCACCCACAGTAGGTCGACCATGTGCCAGAAGACTCCGCCGGTCTCACACAGTCGCGCCTGCTTATCAGTGAACTCCGTTTGCCGGATAACCACGATCAGCCGGCTCAAGACGGCGAGACCAATGAGCACGTGCAGTAGGTGGATGCCGGTGAACATGAAGTAGTAGGAAAAGAATTCGCCGCTGCCGACCCCTTTACGAGCAGCGAACAGCTGGGTCCATTCGACAGCCTTAACCGCGACGAAACCGACTCCGCAGCACAAGGCGCCCGCGATCAGCCGCCACGCGCCCGCGCGCCGCCCGCCGAGGACCCGCTGGACGGCGAGCACCACCAGCAGCGAACTAGACAGCAGCAGAACGGTGTTGACGGCACCCAGAGCGACGCGCAGCTCGGCGTGAGCGCGTGCGAACACTGCGGGGTTCTTGCCACGGGAGTACATGAAGGTCGCAAAGAACAAAGCGAACACCGTCATGTCGCCCAGTACGAAAACCCAGATTCCCTCTTCGCCGGGGACATGCCGGGCTCGATCGGCGGCCACGTCCTGAGCGCCCGATTGCCGCAGTAAGGTCATTGCTGCAGCTGACTCCGCCGCGGTTCATTCTCAGCTACCGCGGAAGCGGCAGAGTTCCCTTCTGGGGCCGCAATGCTCACCCACAGCTGCCACGCCATGATCAGGAACCAGAGTCCGAAGAACACCGCCACCAGCCAGAACGCCAGCAGGCCATTCCACGCGAACACGCCGTCCTTGAACAACACCACCAAACCGCCGGCGGCGAAGATGAACCCACACCAGACGTTGAAGTAGCCCAGCCACCGGGGCCAAATCTCATGTGCCGCACCGAAGATGGCAAATCCAATGGCCAAGCACTGAATCGTGGCAGCCGGCCAGTTCATGACAAACGGCAGCCATCCGAGGTCGTTAAGAGCCTGAGTGATCTGTGGATCGCGTTCGGGACGGTAGGACGCTGCGGCGAAGGCGAAGGTCGGCATAATGATCGCAACGACCGCCAGCCCCGTCCCAACAAGTTGCGTGTAGGCAAGCGGGGAGTGCCGCCCGGCCTCCATCTGCCTGATCCGAATCGCAATGAGCGCGCCGAACGGCGCCTGTAAACCCGAAGCGGCGAGCAACAGGACAAGTCCCAGCCGTTTCAGGCCGGTGTTCGTCGACCAGAATTGAGCTATCTCATTGGCGTTCCGCATGGGTGATATCGGCGGAAGCAGACCGGTCATGATGATCGCCGGGAACAACAGCAGCACAAACGCTGCGCCGCTGATCGCCATCGTCTTCTGAATACCCTGTGTCATCGCAGAATTTCCTTAGTTCCCGGGGCTCAAAACAAAAATGTTAGCTGCCAACACATCTCGATCGACGCAAAAGTGCAGCGAATGGCCCTGCGCGTGGTGGGTCGTCCAGGCATGCCCTGAACGACCCACGACGGCAACGGCTCAGACCGAGGCTTCGTGTCGGCGAGACACCGAGCTTGCGCCGCTTGCGACTATGGTTGGGCCGACCACCAGTGCCTGAGAAGGATCCTCGGGATTGGTGGCGATCCCGTCGCCGGGGCGTACACCGCCTTCCTCACACATCTTCTGCCACATGGCCATTCGAACCGCACGAGTCGGCGTCACCTTTCCGTACGCGAAGATCCGCCAGAAAGTCCAGTGTGGCGCAGGTAGCGACTGTGGCCGCCCGACGAGATGATGCAGCACGAACATCCAGCCGACCATCATCGCCATCATGATTGTCGTGGCTACCCAGCGCACCGCGACCGGCAGCGTTGAGTTGTGCGCAAGAATATGCACCCAGCCCACCCCGAAATAGGCGAACATCATGCCGGTCGGCGCCGCGAGCAGCAACCACAATTTGTGCGCACCCTTCAGGCGCGGCACCGCGTAGGCCAAGATTGCGCCGACGGTGACAAACGAGGCGCCATTGATGAAGCCCCACCAGTACGGGAAGTTGAGGAATTTGTACGGCTGGACGCCGTAGTATTCGTAGACTCTCAGGTTGATACCGATTGTCTCCATGAGCGCGTCGGTGACGATGCCCAGCCCGAGCATCATGATGAAGTGCTGGACGTGCGCGCCGTTGCGGATGACGAAGTAGCAGAAGTAGCTCTCAAGACCCAGAAACGCCACGTAGCACAACGGGATTAGTGCCGGCACGGTGATGCCGAAGTTGGTGAACGCAGGCACGAGGTTCTTGGCCCAGTGCAAATGGCCCAGCATGTCAAGCATGGGTTCCAGCTGGCTACACAGTAGGCCGCTACCGATTACCAGCAAAGGGGTGTAATTCTTACTCCGCACTGCCGCCCTGATTGCCCACGGCAGCGCGAAGATGACGACGGCGGCACCGGCAATGAAAAAGAAGGTGAGCTGCGCCGGGGCGCTGGCGACGAAGTCGCCGGGGCTCGGCTTGATGTTGGGGGGCCAGCCTTCGTGGCCGACCAGCGGCCACCAACTCTGACTCGGCATCGAACTCATCGATATCGGACCTTTCTGCCTATCAATCTCTTGCACCGGTGCTGAAGTGCGGATTTTCCGTGCCCGTAGTGACGAGCAACCCCTCGACAGGTGTGGACCAGCTCACACTAACACGTTGTCCATACAAGGTGTATACCTGTTTTTGAAAAATGGTTACATTTCTCTCGTGGGGCACGATCAGATGCGCGGATCGCAGGTAAGGTTTCGGCGATGACCGATATGACTCGGCGAGCGGTCGGTCGACGACGAGTGGCGGACACTGAAGCATCGGCAGCCGAAAGCATCTTCTCGGCCACCGCGCGCCTCTTGGCACGGCAATCATTCAGCGACA
>Ga0307474_10000469_pt1 | contig 28909 bp, 30 predicted proteins | sample atmos_gasesECM1C_2_FD_203312 | JGI IMG/M metagenome (GOLD analysis project Ga0307474, IMG submission 203312) | Hardwood forest soil microbial communities from Morgan-Monroe State Forest, Indiana, United States - atmos_gasesECM1C_05 | ecosystem: Environmental > Terrestrial > Soil > Temperate... | reverse complement strand
TGCGCGCGTCATCCTGCACAGCCCGCGGTCGGGACGAAGAGGTGGCCGCAGTCGAACAAAAAGGTGACTGCTCATCCTTGACACACACATTCCCCATGTGAGCAATCCAGTGTCGTACGCGCGCAATGACAGCGGAGTGACACGACTCGGCATTCTCGCCGCGCGTTGCCGAAAGCGCGATCGAATGGAACCGTCCCGCGCACGCGGGCACCATCACTGCGCTCGCGCTGGATTGAAACAAGCGTGATCGCAGATGGTCAGGTCGTGCCTATCTAACAAGATAGAAAAAGCGAAAGGACCAATCATGAAGCTGACCGCAATAGCACTCGCAACCGCATTTGCCCTCTCGAGCACGGCTGCCCTTGCGCAACCCGGAACGACATATGGACAATCCGTAACCTCCGTTGGAACCGTCACCGCTCCGTCAGTGGGCTCGTACTACTGGCCGTCGGTCGGCACGACGAATGCAGTCCCCACCTGGAGCAACACCGGGCCCGTCTTGCGTAGCGCGCCCGCTTCTGGAGCGGCGACAACTGGCACCAGCTCCGGGGCTCTCAGGTAATTCCGTCCCTATCCGGGCGGATGGAGCCGTCGCCTCGGCGAGAATGATGATCTCGCCGCCGGCGGTGGGCGCTCCACCTATCGTCGTTCTCCAGCCTCGCCCGGCGCGCGTCGCGGCCGCCGATCCGTTCTAAGCAACGTCGTATAGTCGCTGCAGGCGCGCGGTTATGATTTCAAAGAACCTTTGCAGTTCGGCCTTGTTGCGCACGGGACCGGCTGCGGGGCCGAACATCAGCATCGATTTCCAGGGAATACCGTAGACCGTTACGGTGATTCCGCTCTGGGGACAGCCGTCCATCTTCCTCAAATCATCGAGGATCATCAGCTCGAGTTCTTCGGCTGTTTTCGTTTGTTTGGTCTGTTTGAAGCCTTCCATCGCCAACTTTCCAGCGCGCTTAGGGTGTATCGCCCGTGTGCACGCACTTTAGCGAGACGAACACGGATGAGACAGCACTTCGATCCGAACGGAATACCTGCTCGGGCGACCAAAAATCTCCCCATCAGCGCCATCTTTTCGCACTGGGGCGGTGCAACGTTATCAACGCTCTGTGAAGTGTTGCGTGGCGTGGAGTACTCAGGGCGCTGATCGATCCCTTCAGGGGGGACAGCCGGAAGGCCCCAATTGCCGCCGCTTTTGGGGCCTTCTGCTGTCGGTCCAGAATACACCCGCTGCAGGGCGGTCGTTAAGAGGCATTAAGTTGTCGGCAGCAGAAGATACCGCGACAGCGCGGGGCTTCGGATCGAGAGTCCCATGAATTATCAAGCATTCACAAACGATGCACTCTTGATGATGCACCACAGTGCGCGGGGCGCACTGGCTGTCGACGACGAGCTAAGCCAACTCGGTCAGGAAAAGCGCTTTCGGGTTCGCGAAACCCCCGACTGGAAAGAGCATGCGACCGGGCTGGAAGCGGAGATGCTCAGGCGCAGCATGAGTTTCGTAGCGATCAATTGGTCCGAGGATCAGCCCTCAGTCGACGCTTGCCTGCAGCCGGGTGACGAGCCGCCGAAGGACTCGAGATCCGACATTCCTGCTGACTCCCTGGTCCGGCTGCGGAGCAGGATGGCCGCTGCTCTGGGGATTAGCTCGGATAAATGAGTCTAGGTCGATGCGGACGCTCAGCCCCCCGCGGTTGGGGTAAGCGCGAAAGGCGCGTCTAACCCATTGAATTTCCGTGAGGCGGGACCATATGAGGTGGTGCGGTAGCGCGTTGCGCTATCGCTGCCCTTTTGGGGCGTTTCCTCCCAAGACTTGGGCCGCTTGCTGTCGCAAGTGGCCCTTTTTTCTTTTCCAGGCGCCTAAAGCCGACGGCACGCAACAGCGCCGTGCCCGCTTCGGCTTATGCACAGCTCAGCTCTTGCTATCGGATGCGGGTGTCGTCGCGTGAATTACCTGCTAGCCTATGCTTGCGGTTGATGCCTCACGACTGCGCCGGACCCGCAGTCGCTCTCACTCGTCTGTTTGGCATCTGAAATAGTCCCGGCTGGCCGCATTTGACCGGTCGATGGTCTGCCTTTCCCGGGCCTCGCATCGGCGCCTCGCCGGCAGCGGCTTATGGCGGATTTGCGGGGAGGCGGGCCAGGCGGTACCCGGCCCCCGCCACGGTAAAGCCAACTCTTTTGACCTACCGCAAAAGCGTCAGGCAGATCCCCGCAATGTTTCCCACATTTGCTGAAATCATGAACGTGCAACCGAGGTTTGGATCATGAGGCTATACGACATTGCCTGTTCGGCTTGTGGCTCGGTGTACCGGGTCGCAGAGTCCGAAAACGCCGTGGGCTCGCCGGGACTACAGAGCTGCTCCGTCTGTGGGGCCGTTCTGGCAAGCTGGAGCGACCGCAAGCTGAAGGCCTTTAGGCTGGAGGTGCCACCTGAGCTCCGCTATCCCCCTCTCAGCGTTCGTCGTAACGAAGCAACCGTTCCTGATTACCGGGCGCTTGGGTAGCACAAAGTACACATCCATTTGGGCAGGTCGCTTTCGCCGAGCTTTTTGAATATTTTGATTCTTCCCGCCGGACTTTCGACCAGCATCGAGCCCCCCTCCGGCGGAAAGCGGCCCCGGCGTGCCCCCAGCGCCCCGGGGCCGTGAGGCGTCTGTGCCTCATCAGGTCAACCCGTATCCTGTCTGCTTGATACTGCTTGATCCTGCTTGATCCTGCCACTTGGCCTTCTTCAGTCCGACCTCGATGAGCCGGTGGCTGGCTTCGGCGCGAGTTGGCACAAGGTTTACCGGGCCTTAACGATGCTGGCGCAGCATCACATCATGAAGATTCGCGACAACATAAGCGCGGTGATCGAGGGCCTGCAAAAGGAGCACGGCCTGTTGGCGGCCTATTTGGAGGCGACCGATAAAATCGATTGGCGGGCCCTCAATAAGCGCGTGGTGATTGTCGAGACGCCCAAACCGGTCAATGTAGAAGTGCATCATGCCGCCACCGCACCGCAGTTGCCAGAAATAGTGCCATCAACACCAATAGCGGCGTCAGCATCGATAGTACCGTCAACATCGCGATTCGTCTTTCGGCGAGCCAATCTGGGGCGAGCTCCCTGAAGGACGCGCGTCAACATCGAAAATATCCCAGTCAGGTGTGGAAGCGCCGGCCCGAGCATCAAGCGAGGCCGGCGCGCATCACCGAACCAATCGGAGCCCGTCTTTCCGATCGCTAGTTTCGGTGACTTGACGAAACCTGACGCTATTGCGTTCTCATGGTCCCGCTCGCGGTGAAGTCGTTCTTCGGATCATACCCGGAGTCGTGCAGATTTTTCATACGCTGGGCGTGGTCCTCGTTCCTGACGCCGCCCGGAGCCATGGCGTAGGAATTGGCCGGGTGATAGGCGTAGGAATTAGCCGGACGGAACGGTGCCGTTGCAATCGCGCCTGCCGTATTGACTGCGCCAGCGGCGACGGCTCCCGCGGTTCCAACAGCCGCGCTGGCTGCATCGGCCGGCCAGAATCCTGAACGCGCGTAACCCGGGCTGTAGTAGCCGTTGTTGTAAGTGCGGTTGTTCATGGCTTGGCGTTGGGCGGCCCCGTTTGCGCTGGAGGCGGAGCTATAGTGAGTCCGGTGGCCGTTCCGGTAGGTTTGATGAGTCCATGCCGAAGCGGCAGTAGTGGAGACGGCGGCGATAGCAAGACCAACAAGGATGCTTTTCTTCATGCTCAACTCCTTTGAAACGACGCATCCGCGCTAAACCGCCTCAGAGAGATTTCGTTCCGACCGCTCTGGTAGTTTAGGTAGCCATAACTCATAGTTCCCTCACAGTTCCCGCCCAAATATTATTCGGTCGCCATCGAAGTGTCGATGCCGATAGCAATTCCAACGGAGATCCTGGAGTGGCGGTCCCGGCAGAGGCGGGTACGTGGGCGGATTAGCGCAGCGCAATCCCTATCGGTCGACATTGCGGAGGCAGTACGTAGGGCGGATTGCGAAGCTATTCCGCCTTACGGCAGCCTACAGGAGATACGTCGATCAGAGTTGGCATTCTCCGCCATCGGAATCGTCTCGCGTTGCGGCGGACTGCGCTTCGCTGATTAACGCGGCAAAATAAGTCGCGGCAGAGGCGTCAGCTTCTACGGCGAATTCGCAGGATCGAAATCCCTGCGGCTTGAGAATGAAGTGCTCGAGATGATCACCGCCTCAACTGACGCTCATGGCTCTTCTCGATGCTGGCCGTGATGGGCTCGATCAGCAGCTTCATGATCTCTTTCCTCACGTTGAGGTCGTTCAGCTAATTTTGATCTCAACCGTTCCCAGCTCTGGGAAGGTCGCGCGCGCTGACGTTCCGGGATTGACGAATATCGTGCCGGTACATGATCCAGTCGTTACCACTTGGCCTGCGCGAACTCCCCCCAGCGAATGCGATCCTTCGTTTACAAGCCAGACGAGGAGACGAATCGGGTCCACAGCCGAGTTGCCCCCGACCGCCTCGCAGAGGATTTTGCCGTCGACTTCCAGCCGGACAGCCAAAGTGCTCGGGGCGAGTAAACGCCACGAATGTACGGGCGGACCAAGGATCAAGGCCCCGTGGTTTGCCTGATCTGCGCGGTGGACGAGAGGATCGCAACCACCAAAGGTCCTAAAGCGTGTGTCAACGATTTCGATTCCCGGCATGATCGCTTCGATGGCATCCAGCACGGCTGCAAGGCTATACGGCGCGCCCTCAGGCGGCAGGTCGCGCTTGAATGCATAGACAAGCTCTGCCTCTACGCCAATCACGTGAAACATCTTTGCGGGAATGCAAGTTTGGTCGACGAACAACGTATCGCGGTGTATTGGGGCGCGGAAAGGTTCGGAGTCGACTGTTGCTGACCCGACCTTCCAGGCGACGACCGCCCCCAGGCTTTTCGCTACAAGATCTTGGATAAGGTATGCCTCGGTCTCACTGGTTGGTTGTGATCCCTCGGGCAATTGATCGATAAGGCGCCTATTTTGGCGCGCAAGTAGAAGTGCAGCTGCGGCGCGCGATGGCTCGAAAGTCATGAAACAGTCCTGGCGGCTTTCGTCGACGCATCGATGACGTCCGACTTAAACTTTTTGGGGCGCCTCGTTTGCCCCGCGTCGCGAGGATCGTCAAGCTCATGCCTCTTCGTTTCGGGTGGGAAGAACCTGCAAGCGATTGCGTCGTGGCAAGGGCTGGATCCACGGTGAAGTGTTCTACTCAAAGCCGAAGGTTGGCGATCCCAGCAGGAGCGCCACGAACTAACAATGCCAAGAGGATAGGGAGCCTAATAGCCTTGACGCGCAAGAGCGACGTTAAAGGACATCTTTCATCGGTGCTAACGCGATCGGGGCTGCGGCATGAGTACGCTCCGCATTTTCTCGCCGGCCCGACACAAGCCGGCTCCTCCGCCATAAACCTTCGTATAGTCTCGCGATACGTTTAGATGCACGACGCTTACCTACGTTCAGTTGAGCCGCGCATCGTGATCGTATTATTTGTAGGGTGTGCGGTAGCGCTCCTCCCCTCAGTCCCAGCCCGCGCGCTGCTGCTGCCCGCGTTAGGCTCTTCCTGACGGCGATTTGGCCGCTTGTGGCAACGCACGGAGGCGGCCTTTTTGTGCACCCCAGCGGCCCTCTTATACGCCCGCGCGCCCGCTGATGAGCCGCATCATCACCACCAGCGATAGCCGCGATAGTGGTGCGGAAATGGTATCGGACGACCGCCATAGCCATAACCGCCAGGGCCATAGCCGCCGCGGGAAAAAAGGCCGTAGCCGCCGCGTGCGTCGGCCGGCGAAGAAGCAACGATCACCATACCCAAGGTCGCAATCACGGCCAAAGCCGCCATCATCTTGCGAGACATGCTCGTACTCCCTTGCGGAAGAGCAAGGGTCTCAACGTGCGACGAACCGTGTCGTTGCAATAACGCAGGGAAATTTTAGCTGCGATCGCTTCATTGACCCGCATAAACGGACGCGCCCTCCACTTTAAAGATCAATGCGGATCGGACCCGAAGTCCGTCCCCAGCAGTCACCAATGCTGACCTATTAAGTTGGAACGATTTTTGATGGCGCGGTTCCGCGATGGAAAGGCCCTCGGCGCCCTAGGGCGTTTCGGGGTCAAATTTGAAAGCTCTCAATGGCTGAACAACCAGCCTGTAGGCAACATAAGTTTCGCCGGAAAAGCTCTCTAGGGGCTGATTGCAGAGCAGACAGTCATATTCACCCGGCTCGCCCTTCATCGAATCCACTTCGATGCGTCGATACCACGCACCACACCATGGGCACTGAACTTCAGTTCTCCGCATCGGCGACCCCTCAGCCCCGGTGGCCCGCCAACTCATGGCCGCCCGCTGGCGGGGCCAATTCGGCGCCGGGTGTCAGGGCATCGCCTTTGCGAATACCAATACCATACTCGTGAGGCGTGACCTTGCAGAAAGCTGCGGGGGTCTGCGTTCTTTCCGCGCGGGGCTAGTAGGCCCCGCCGGCAGGGACGTTGCGGGTGGGGTGTGCCAGCGGGGCCCGGCGCCGGGGTCCAATGCGACGCCTTGGTGAGAGAAGTACCATTTTCGCGATGCACGGATCTTGCACGGCTATGCGCCGACTTGATCAAACAGGGCTGAAATTTTGCTGCGGCGGTCTCGTCTAAAAGTAGAGGGAAGTAGACGCCCCGCCAATCTCCGCCGACTTCCGGCGCAAATCGGCGGGACGCGTCGAGCACGCGTGGGCCACGCGACCTTGGCTGCTGCAATCAACGCCTGCGAGATTAAGCCGCATGGTCTGCGGCCATCTGTCACCGCGCGGCACCGGAGCGTTCTAATAAGCTGATTAGGTCGAGGCGGCGTGAGGTTTCCCCATGCGCACCTATCAGATCTATACGGCCAACGACGCCGGTGAGGTCGTCTGCTCACCCGAAGTATTCCTGGCGTCGGACGATGTCGCAGCTATCGAACGGGTACAGCGCTCAGGTCGATGTGCCGAATTGTGGCAGGACTGTCGCCGCGTGAAGCGATGGGAGCTGCAGTCATTAGCGGCCGGCACCGTGCTGAACGCACCCCTGTCACAGAACTGTCGTGCGCCCGTGCTTAAGCCGACATCGGCTGGCTAACTCGCTTGCCGGCCACCTAAGCCCCGTTCGCGAAGCCAAGCGCGGACGGGGCTTTCTTGTTACCCGAGAGCTCTTCAAGACTCGGAGCGATTGACGGGGCGTCTGTATGCTCCAGCTGCTCAAAGCGGCGAATTAGAGCCACTAACCGGGCTGAGGGTTCTTGAGCTGTCCTATCCAGCATGAAGCGAAGGCGCTCGCCGATCTCGTCGCAGATCGCGCGCATATGTTTCTGGCGTACCGCGTCACTCCAGAGTTGCGACATCAGTGTCGGTCTCCAAGCCTTCGGAGAGCTTGCGGCCGATCGGTGACGGTCCCCTTAATGCCATTCCGTACTTCATGGTTTTGGTGAAGGCCGAGTGAACAGCGATCGCGGTCCGGTTTACGCGCTATCGGGCAGCCGTGGCCGCCTGTAGCGCCGGTTCAGTCGGGGCGCGGGCATTTCATTTCGGAACACATACTTTTAGCCGGCGCGGGGGGCGCCTTAGCTGGCGCCCCTTTTCCTTCCGGCGCTTCGTTCTTCGCCAAGATCACCGGGCTGCAACAAGGGCGGCTCCAAAATGCTCAAATGTGGATGTGCCGCGCGCGCCTGACATCTTGAGGTTCAAAGCGGGCCATATTGAGTTGTCCGGCTGAGGAGAAGGCGCGGTGAACGTACTCAAGGGGCTTCGACGAAATCTGACCAAGCCGACGAATGAACTAGCAGCGCACTTTGTTGTGTCGGTGATGGCCCTCGTTGCGATTGCTTCAACTGACCACGTAGTGTCGCTGCTTGGCATCGGCCTGAGGACATGCCTTTCGCTAAGATCACTCTCACCGATTGGATGTTCGATCTGGACATAGTTTCGGCGACGGACAGATTTTTTTGTTTTGAATGGCGATCCCAGCAGAACAGAAACCTCAGCCTGAATCAAATGCTTACGTTGTCTCAGTGGCGTATAGGCGCGGATCGATCGGTAAGGGCTTTTAACGCGATTGTCTCAGGTGCAGAGCATGTTTCCCGGCATGAAAAAGGCCGCCCGAAGGCGGCCTCTTGGTTGATGGGGCAGGGCGCTCGCCGGCGGTGGCTCGGTGCTCGGTGACACTCTAAGTCTTTGGCTGGCGTAGCTCCAATGGTAGAGAACGAGACTCGTAAATCGATGGCTGGGGGTTCGAGTCCATCCGTCAGCACCATCCAATTCACCGGAGGCGGACCGATCGTCCTCCGCCATGCCGACGGTCGACCGGTCCAGGCCGGCGACCTCAAGGAAGGCCAAGCCTTCACCTTCGATCCCGCAGCCGGCATCATCGCGATGGTGAAAGCCTTCGTGGATCGCCGCTGCGAAATCTGCAAAGCCCACTTCCCGGATGGCGGCTGCATGGCGGCCGGCCGCCCAGCCTCGGCAACATTCCGGTGATGATGGTCGAGGCCGATTTCATCGAGCACCTGCGATCCCGCTGATTTGACCGACCGTGAAGTCGGCGCAGATTGCGGTTGGCCGTCTGCGCATCATATGCAATGCATCACTGGAGCCATCTGGGATGCGTTCTGTCTTAGTCTTGGGCCTGCTGGCGATCCTTTGCGCTTCCGCCGATGCCGCAACGGTGCATCACTCCCGCGCACGCCGTGTCTTCGTCGCTCCGCGCCAAGATCTGACCGCTCCGGAGCAGCGTGTGAGCCCGCCGGCGCGCATCGCACCTCCAGGTTGGACCGATGAAGAGACGCTCAAATGGCTGGAGCGGACGAGCGCGCCCGGCCGCTACGCCGGATAATCGCACGAGCGGGTGCCAAATAAAAACCCCCGACTCGGCGGCAGAGCCGGGGGACCGAGTGGTCAAAGGGAGCGCGCTGTAAACGCGCCGGCTTAGTCCTACGGTGGTTCAAATCCATCCTGACCGACCAAGTTTCACTCGCTTGGTCCAAAGGTTAAGACGGCGGACTTTGATTCCGCAAATGATCGGTTCGAGTCCGACAGCGAGTTCCAAATGAGCAAACCTGACACCGTCACCCAGTGCCGTCTCCGTTTCCGTGACGCCTCGGAGATGGTGTCCTTCATTGACTCCGATGCCGCCGTGCTAGGCAAGCGTATCACCATCGATGATTTCCCCGGCATCATCTGGGAGGTCGTCTTCGTCGGCGACACCATCAGCCGGGAGGCCCTGCAGAAGCAGGAGAGCTATCATCGCACCCATCGCAAGGGCACCGATATCTAAAGCGGGGTAGGCGACGGCCGTTGACCCTGTGGGCGGGAAGAGACAGCGGCTAACGGTGGCGGCATCTCTTTGAGCTGAGCCGAGCGCAAAGGCCCCGCCAACCAATTCCAAGCCCGGGCCCTGCCGCGCCGGCGACGATAGCGTCGGCGGTCGGCTCACCTTTCAGCGGATCAGGTGAAGGACGAGCAGCGCCGCAGCCGGCACCACGGTGATGAGGAGCATCTCAAGGCGCGCTGCGAAACGCGCCTTGTTGAGCTTGATCTGGGTTGCCTGGGTCATCGTGCCTCACGCCCATCGGGGACTCGGGCACTGATGACGAATGACGAAAGTCTTCGTGGTATCACCGGACGCACGATCGACAAGGTCTTTCATTGCTTCGGTCGGGTTGTCGCCGAGACCGAATGGGCCGGTTTCTTCATCGCCCTTAAAAGCAGCGATCCAGAAGTAACCGTCGCCGAAAGACTTCGGCACAAGGTTGAGAGTGACTGGCGTTGGCATTGGGATTGGCTCCAAAGAGGTCTACGGTCCTCGGCAGGGTGAAATCACAACCCCCTGTAACCGTTTGGTGTGCTCAGAACATTAGTGATCGTGCTCTCGCCTGGGCGGCACTGCGGCGGAACCGTTACGGGCTCAGCAGCCGCGACAGATGCTCTTGATCTTCTTGTCGAGCGCGGCGTCTTCCTTGCTCATGGCATCGTTCGCATTCATGAGATTTTTCTCATGCTCATCCGGCAGGTCGCTCGCCCGTGGCTGACGGTGGCCGATTGGCGCCTGCGGTATGCTGCCGTTGATGGTCTGGCCAATCGACGGCGAGTTCTGCATGCCGCCCTGGGCTTTCGCCTCGGCTCCGCCGAACTGCGTTGCGGCCTGAGCGGACGCACTGCCGGCGATCAATAGTCCCAAAACCAAAATATAACGACGCATGCGCTTGCTCCTGTGTACGCGTTCGATGTGCTCCGAAGATTAGTGATGGTGCTCTCGCCGCGACATCCCATGCTTATGGGGGGTGCCAGTACGGCCTACGAAACGGCAGGCGACTTGCACCCGTAAGGTGCTCGCCCTTTCAGAGCTGGTTGTCGCGCCGCCTGACGGTTACGCGGGGCCTTACACCGGGCAGTCAAGGCGCTCGGGCAGTCGTGAAATTCGCGGCGTTAGCTCAATGGTAGAGCGGCGCGTTGCCAACGCGCTGACGCGGGTTCGATTCCCTCACACCGCTCCATTGTTCCCGGTACCGACCGTAAGTCACCTGACGACATAGGGCAGGTCGGCGAAGCAGTAGCATGCGAACGGCCGGGCAAATTCACCGGAAGACCTGTGGCTTGAGGCAGGCGACGGGATCAGGGAGACAGCTGCCGGTGGGCGAGGGGATGGCGTACGTACAGCCAGCGTCATTGTTCGAGCCACTGAATACAGTTTCGAGGTAACATGCGCCGTCACGACATCGAGTTCATCGTCGGCGTCAGCCTTGCCTACGTGTTCGGAATGATCCCGGTGATCGCGATCGTGCTGACCGCCATATCGAGGTAGACGAACTAGAGGGCCGGTGCCGCCGCGCACCACCACAGCGACACCGACCAGATTGGCGCCAGTCACCAGCATCACTTGGAAGCAGGCGCCGCAGGCACTCCGACCAGATCAGGCGCAGGAGAAGGTCGGAGCAGCGGTTTCGCAGCGGAAGCGCGTGAGCGCTTCAAGCCACGATGCCCGACCATCCGTGCTTTCTGGGGATGTAAGGCAGCGCCGGAACACGCTATCGCGGTACAGCACCTACCATCCGGATGGACATAGTTCCAGCGTACTGGCGGATGCCCAGGAACGCGATCTTCTTGCCCCGCACCCCCTTGAACCACGACTTGAGAGCCTCTCGAGCGGTCTCGGTGTGCTGCTCATACTCGAACTCACGTCCGTCGGGCACTCGGGCGCTGATGACGAAAGTCTTCATGACGGGAGCTCCTGCAACTCGGTGAAGACTGGCGAGTCGGAAGCCGGGCGCATGGCCAGCAACAGTTCGGTGGCGTCGACAAGATCGTTGGTTGCTTCGGTCGGGTTGTCTCCGATACCGACTGGGCCGGTTGCTTTGCTGCCCTGAAAAGCAGCGACCCAGAAATAACCGACGCCGAAAGACTTCGGCACAAGGGTGAGAGTGACGGGCTTTGGCATTGGACGATCCTCCTGCGGTGGAAATCACTATGAGGATCATGTGAGTCAGGCCGTCGATGAGGACCAATCGAATTTATTGGATGTTCCGATAAGCAAATCTGATCTGTCGCGCGATCTTATCGAGGTAGCTCAGCGGTAGAGCGGTGGTCTCCAAAACCACGTCTGCGGTGGTTCGATTCCATCCCTCGGTGCCATGGGTTGGCTGGCCAGCCTTATTACGCGAGCGTCACAAAAAGCAGCCACCCGATCACGATAGCGCCCGATGCGAGCGAAAAGAAATAGTACAGGCTGTCGCTCCTCATCGATCTTCCTCAGCGCTTTACCCACGCCTGATTTGCTGACCCCGGCCTCACGAATCCAGAAGGGGTGAAATCACAAGATCGAGAAATCTGTAGCTCGATCCCATCCCTCGGTACCATTCCCGATCGGGAAAACGGGGTGTCGGTTATCCGGCCTTGGTCTCGGCAACTCTCCGGGATCGGTACAGCCCAACTCGCGATGATTGACGATGAAGTCGAGCAGTATCGCAAGCATCATGCCGCCGGGACCAAGGCGCGGCTTGCGCTCGAAGTGTTGCTGATGACCGGACATGCCCGCAGCGATGTCATCCGCATGGGCGACCAGTACGTCAGGAACGGCCGGCTCTCGATGTCGCGCAAAAAGACCGGCACGGAGTTCGCCGTTCCGTTGCTGCCCGAGCTGGTCGCCGAGCTGGCATTGCACCGTCGCAACGGTGCCGTGGCGTCAATGACGTGGCTGGTCACCGAGCGCGGGACTCCCTTCGGCTCCGCTGCATCCTTCGGGAACTGGTTCGCTGATCGTTGCCGTGAGGCCGGAGTCCCAGGTCGCGCTCATGGTCTACGGAAAGCCAGCGCGATCAGGCACGCGCTACATGGCGCCACCGCTCACGAGCTGATGGCGTGGCACGGCTGGAAGACCATCGGTGAAGCGCAATCTTACGTTGAGAAGGCCAACAAGATGAGGCTGGCCGACAACGCCGCGGAGAAGATCATTTCAGGAACAGAAATTGTCTCAGCGACCGACCCACTGAGACAAATCGGCGAAAAAGATGAATGATTTCAATGGGGGTTTGACGAGGTGGCGATCCCAGCAGAAACGTCAGGACCGCACAAAATCAATGGCTTGTGGTGACTAACGCTCCTAAAGGCGCAGTAGGACGTTATAGGCTTTCCGGCGATGGTGACTAACGCGGGACGGTCGAGAGCTTGCTCATAGCGGCATCAGCCGCGCGCTCCTGATCGACCTCGTTGAGATACTCCTGGACCTGATCGAGGCTGCTATGCCCGGATATGGCCATCAACTCGACGCCGGTTGCACCGGCATGCGCCAGCGTACGCAGGGCGGGCGCCCGCACCGTCGATCCTCGCCAAGAACTTCTTCGGCGCCAGCTTTTGCGTCGCAAACGCGTCCGTTGTCGCGACAACCGTCATACTTCGTTCGGTGCGAAGTGCGTACAGCAGACGGATGAGCTGCTTGACACCGGGCGCAAGTGCGCACCGATGCGACGATAGTCGGATGATCCTCTGACCCCCGCGGCCAGGGCGCTGAGCGCGTAGCCGAAGAACATAATCGCCATGCCGGTCTTGCCCTGGACGTACAGGCTGGCAGGACGGTTTTCTTACAGTGTGGCGCAGCGGTGACAGCTGCTACGAAGGTCGCCTGTTATGATCCTTGGCGGTCCACTAAGCCTTTGCCTTACATGCGCGGAGTTGAAGCGTGGTGAGAAAGATTGGCCTGCTCTGCATAATTATCGCCAGCACATTGGTTAGCATCAGCATCTGTGCGGCTGGTTCGCAGACATCGGACCAAGTGTGGTCGCTTCAGACTCCCTTTGGCATACTTTATGGCGTCATTCCACGCGAAGTAGTGGATTATCCTGCCACGCGCGTCCGAGGAACCATCGTCGTCAACACCAACCAACGGCGACTCTACTACGTGCTCGGTGGCGGCAAGGCAATTCGCTACGGCATTGCTGTTGGAATGGAGGGCTATGCTTGGTCGGGCGTCAGCACAGTTACCGCCAAACGCGAATGGCCGGACTGGACGCCCACGCCAGGTGAACTGAAGCGTTTTCCAACTCTGCCCCGTCACATGGCAGGGGGGCCGGATAATCCGTTAGGTGCGCGCGCACTCTATCTGGGTGATACGCAATACCGCATCCACGGGACAAACGAGCCCTGGAAGCTTGGTGGCGGCGTGTCTTCTGGCTGCATTCGCATGTCTAACGCTGACGTCATCGATCTGTATAATCATGCCACGATTGGCGCGACGGTAATTGTGCAGCAGTGATGTCCGCAAATTTGTTGATTTGATAATAGGGTCGCCCGGCGTGCAATTGGAACTGTCTGGCTACTCGGCATTCTGGCATTGGGGTGCGCAAACACTGTCCGGCCCGATACCCTTTTCACTCTTTCCATCACCTACGCTTCAGATGCGGCGACATCTGCGCCTTTTTTCAAGATTTAGAATTTGGTGCTGATAGCTTCGTGGAGCTTCAGAACTGCAAACCTCGCGCGGCTTGATGCAGCGTCGGCGCGGGGTATTCAATAGTGAGCCCAACAGGCACACCGCTCGCGGCACAACAGGAACAAGCCTATAGGCTTTTGTGCCGGTTGTGCTTTGAACGCGCGCTTGCCACATGGAGCACAGCTTGTCGGGCGTGTGGCGGCCCTGTTCGCCGATCAGCGCTATATCTGATCGGCCCGATCTACGGCTGCACCGAAGGCGAAGCTGTGATCAAGGTTGGAAGTGATCGCGCCTACATTGCGAGCGCCGTGCTCGGCAGCCCACGCCATCGCTGGACTGGAGCCAGCCCCCCCCATGCGTTATTCCATCGGCTCCCTATCCAAGCACCGGGCCGCCCGATGGCTGCTCCGCGGGCTCCGTAGAACACCGCACGAACATCAAGTGACTAACGCTTTGAGCAGCGGTGACTAACATGGCCGTAAGTCGTTGATTTCACAGGCGAGCGACGAGCCGATGGCGATCCCAGCAGGACTCGAACCTGCAACCCGCGGAGTAGAAATCCGCTACTCTATCCAGTTGAGCTATGGGACCGTTGCCATCCGGCCGAATCGGAGCCTGAAGGGCTGATCAGCTGGCCTCCTTGATAGCACCGTCAATATGAAAAATCCGCTGTCTCGGAAAGGGTCTTTACGAACCGAATCTGATGAACAAGCGACTATGCTTGAGGGGAGGGCCGCGTCCGGTCCTTTCAGGGAATGCTGCGCCGCGCTCATCTCGCCGGTTGCAAGGTTCCGTTACGGATTCCGGCTGGACCATGCGGATTGCGACTGTTTTTTACGTTTGCTTTCGCGCCATCGGCCCGTCACCTTTTCGCTGTTTTTCTAGGCCGTGCCGGCCCCAATTTGCGGCCCCAGGGAGCTTCCTCATGATCGGTTTGGTTCGCGCCGTGGCCGTCTGCGCCGCGCTGGCGCTCGGCCTTGTCTCGGCTCACGCGGCAGATAAGGCCTTCAAGCGCGACGACCTCGCGGATGCCGCGATCAAGCTGGAGGCCCAGATCAAGGGCGAGGCCGGGCCGGTGAGCAAAACCGCCAGCGCCTTGCGCACCGATGCGGATGCCGCTTTCAAGCGCAACGACTTCCGCAGCGGGTTGCAGATCCTGGGGCAGATCGCGGCGGTCGCGCCGGAGGACTCCGGCAACTGGTTGCGGCTCGCGCGGGTGATCTTCCAGATCGTGCCGAAGAACAGCGGCGAACAGACCTTCCTGCTCGAGCGCGCTTCGACGGCTGCCTATATCGCCTATCAGCGTGCAGCGAACCCCCAGGATGAGGCGGATGCGCTGGCCGTGCTCGGCCGCTCGCTCGCCGATCGGCATTTGTGGCGGCCGGCGCTGGATGCGCTGCGCCTGTCGCTCGAGGGCCGGGAGGTCGCGGAGGTGCGCGGCCAATACGAGCGGCTGCGCGACGAGCACGGCTTCCGCCTCGTCGATTACACCGTCGATTCCGACTCCGCCTCGCCGCGCGCCTGCTTCCAATTCTCAGAGGAGCTGGCAAAGCGCACCGACTTCACGCCCTTCGTGGTGCTCGCCGGCGCGGACAAGCCGGCGCTGTCGTCGGAAGAGAAGCAGCTTTGCGTCGAGGGCTTGAAGCATGGCGAGCGCTACAACATCAACTTGCGCGCAGGCCTGCCGTCGACCGTGAAGGAGGGCCTGGCGAAGTCGGCCGAGTTCAACATCTATGTCCGCGACCGCAAGCCGTTCGTGCGCTTCACCGGGCGCGCCTATGTGCTGCCGCGCACCGGCCAGCGCGGCATTCCACTGGTCAGTGTCAACACGCCGGCGGTCACAGTCGATGTTTACCGGATCGGCGACCGCAACCTGATCAACACGGTGACCGATTCCGATTTCCAGCGGCCGATCAGCCGCTACGAGCTGTCCGATCTCGGCAATACGCGGGGTCAGAAGGTCTGGTCGGGAGAGCTTGCGACCGCAACCACGCTGAACCAAGACGTCACGACAGCGTTTCCCGTCGACGAGGTGCTCGGCGAGTTGCAGCCCGGCGTCTACGTCATGACCGCCTCGCCCAAGAGCCCCGGCAGCGACAGCGACGACGCCAACCAGCTCGCAACCCAGTGGTTCATCGTCTCCGATCTTGGGCTTACCGCCTTCTCAGGCAATGACGGCATTCATGTCTTCGTCAATTCGCTTGCCTCGACCGCGCCGGTCGCGCGCGCCGAGGTGCGGCTGATCGCGCGCAACAATGAAATCCTGGCGACCCGCAAGACGGACGAGGCCGGGCACGTGTTGTTCGAACCGGGCTTTGCGCGCGGCGAGGGCGGGCTGTCACCGGCGATGGTCACCGTATCAGGGGAGAAGAGCGACTACGCCTTCCTTAGCCTCAAATCCAACCCGTTCGACCTCTCCGACCGGGGCGTGGCGGGGCGGCTGGTGCCATCAGGCGCGGACGCCTTTGTCTATGCCGAGCGCGGCGTCTACCGCTCCAACGAAACGGTGTACCTGACTGCGCTCTTGCGCGACGGCAAGGGCAATGCGCTATCAGGCACGCCGCTGACGCTCGTGGTCGAGCGGCCCGATGGCGTCGAATTCCGCCGCGCCGTGCTGCCCGATCAGGGCGCCGGCGGCCGTTCGCTCTCGCTTCAGCTCAATTCGGCGGTGCCGACCGGGACCTGGCGGGTGAGGGCGTTCACCGATCCCAAGGGCTCATCCGTCGGCGAAACCACCTTCATGGTCGAGGATTACATCCCCGAGCGCCTGGAATTCGCTCTTGATTCCAAGGAGAAGCTGATCAAGGCGGATGCTCCTGTGGAACTTAAGGTCGATGGCCATTTCCTCTACGGCGCGCCGGCCTCGAACCTCCAGCTCGAAGGCGACATGCTGGTGGCGCCAGCCGCCGAGCGGCCCGGTTTCCCCGGCTACCAGTTCGGCGTCGACGACGAGGAGACCACCTCCAACGAGCGCACGCCGATCGAGGACCTGCCCCAGTCCGACGCCAAGGGCGCTGCGACCTTCCCTGTGAGCCTCGCCAAGCCGCCGACCTCGACACGGCCGCAGGAGGCGCAGATCTTCATCCGTATGGTCGAGACCGGCGGGCGCGCCGTGGAGCGCAAGCTGGTGCTGCCGGTGGCGCCAGCCGCGGCGGAGATCGGCGTCAAGCCTTTGTTCGGCGACCGCAACGTGGCCGAAGGCGACAAGGCCGAGTTCGACGTCGTCTTCGTCTCGCCCGACGGCAAGACACTGCCGCGCGACGGCTTGCGCTACGAGCTCATGAAGATCGAGTCGCGCTGGCAGTGGTATCGCCAGAACTCCGAATGGGATTTTGAGCCGGTCAAATCGACCAGCCGCGTCGCCGATGGCGATCTCACCGTTGCTGCCGATCACCCCAGCCGAATCAGCTTCAATCCGCAGCCCGGCCGCTACCGGCTGGATGTGAAGTCGAACCAGGCGGAGGGGCCGATCACGTCGGTGCAATTCGATGTCGGCTGGTACTCCGACGGCAGCGCCGACACGCCTGATCTGCTGGAGACCTCGATCGACAAGCCGGAGTACCAGTCCGGCGGTAATATGACCGTCTCGGTCAACGCGCGTAGCGCCGGCAAGCTCACGGTCAACGTGCTCGGCGATCGGCTGCTGACCACTCAAACCCTCGACATCAATGAAGGCACCACGCAGGTCAAGATTCCCATTGGCAATGACTGGGGCAGCGGCGCCTATGTGCTGGCGACCCTGCGTCGTCCGCTTGATGCGGCCGCGCAAAGAATGCCGGGCCGCTCCATCGGCCTGAAATGGTTCGGCATCGACAAGAAGACGCGCACGCTTGCGGTTGACCTCACGCCGCCTGCACTGGTGCGGCCGAATTCGGCGCTCAAGATCCCGGTCAAGGTAACCGGGCTCAATCCGGGCGAGGACGCCAAGATCGTCGTCGCCGCAGTCGATGTCGGCATTCTCAACCTGACCAACTACAAGCCGCCGGCGCCTGACGATTACTATCTCGGCCAGCGCCGCCTGACCGCTGAGATCCGCGACCTCTATGGCCAATTGATCGATGGCATGCAGGGCACACGCGGGCAGGTCAAATCCGGCGGCGATGCCGGGGGCGAGCTACAGGGCGCGCCGCCGACGCAGAAGCCACTGGCGCTCTATTCCGGAATCGTGACGGTCGCGGCCGACGGCACCGCCGAAATCGATTTCGACATTCCCGACTTCGCCGGCACCGCGCGGGTGATGGCGGTGGCGTGGAGCGCCACCAAACTCGGTCGTGCCAATATTGACGTCACCGTGCGCGATCCCGTGGTGCTGACGGCGACCTTGCCGCGCTTTCTGCTGAACGGCGATCACGGCACCATGAGTTTTGAGCTCGACAATGTCGAGGGCGCGCCCGGCGACTACACCATCGGCGTGAAGACGTCGGGGCCGGTAAAGGTATCAGGCAATCCGGCGACCAACCTGCATCTCGCCGCCAAGCAACGCAGCTCGACGACGCTTGCGCTCGAGGGCGGCGGTGCCGGCACCGCGCAGATCGACGTCGCGATCGACGGGCCGAACGGGCTTTCGCTTGCGCGGCACTATGCGCTCGACGTCAAACCTGCGACGCAGATCCTGGCGCGGCGCTCGATCCGGACGCTAGCCAAGGGCGAAAGCCTGACGCTGACCTCGGACATGTTCTCCGATCTCGTGCCGGGCACCGGCACGGTCTCGCTGTCGGCGAGCCTGTCCACAGCACTCGATGCGGCAACGATCCTGCAAGCACTCGACCGCTATCCCTTCGGCTGCTCCGAGCAGATCACGAGCCGCGCGATGCCGCTGCTCTATGTGAACGAGCTTGCGGCCGGCGCGCGTCTCGCCATGGACACCGGCGTCGATGAGCGCATCCGGAGCGCCATCGACCGCCTGCTCGCGCGCCAGGGCTCCAACGGCTCGTTCGGCCTGTGGTCGGCGGGCGGCGACGATGCCTGGCTCGATGCTTATGTGACGGATTTCCTCACCCGCTCCCGCGAGAAGGGGTTCGCGGTGCCGGATGTGCTGTTCAAGAACGCGCTCGACCGCATCAGGAACTCCGTGGTCAATGCCAATGAGCCGGAGAAGGATGGCGGGCGCGATCTCGCCTACGGTCTCTATGTGCTCGCGCGCAATGGCGCCGCGCCGATCGGCGATTTGCGCTATCTCGCCGACACCAAGCTCGACAATCTGGCAACGCCGATCGCCAAGGCGCAGCTTGCAGCGGCGCTGGCGCTGGTCGGCGACCGCAACCGCGCGGAGCGCGTCTATGCGGCGGCACTCGACAGCCTGAACCCGAAGCCGGTGCTCGAATACGGCCGCACCGATTACGGCTCGCAACTGCGCGATGCGGCGGCGCTCGTCTCGCTCGGGGCCGAGGGCAATGCGCCAAAGGCGACGATCTCGCAGGCCGTCGCGCGGGTCGAGGTCGCGCGTGGGCTCACGCCTTACACCTCGACGCAGGAGAATGCCTGGATGGTGCTCGCCGCACGCGCGCTCGCCAAGGAGACGCTCGCGCTCGACGTCAATGGCGATGCCGTCAAGACCGCGCTCTACCGCAGCTACAAAGCGGCCGAGATGGCGGGCCAACCGCTCAAGATCACCAACACTGGTGATGCGCCGGTGCAGGTGGTGGTGTCGGTGTCGGGGGCGCCTGTTGTGCCGGAGCCAGCTGCCTCCAACGGCTTTGCGATCGAACGCAACTACTACACGCTCGACGGCAAGCCGGCCGACATGACCAAGGCCAGGCAGAACGACCACTTTGCGGTGGTGTTGAAGATCACGGAGCCCAAGCCGATCTACGGGCACATCATGGTCTCCGACTATCTGCCGGCCGGTCTCGAGATCGATAATCCGAATCTGGTATCGTCAGGTGACAGCGGCACGCTCGACTGGATCGAGGACGGCGTCGACGCTGCGGACACCGAATTCCGCGATGACCGCTTCACCGCTGCGATCGACCGCGCCAGCGATTCCAAATCGGTGTTCACCGTCGCCTATGTCGTGCGCGCGGTGTCGCCAGGCAAATACGTGCTGCCCCAGGCCTATGTCGAGGACATGTACAATCCCTCGCGCTATGGTCGTACGGGTACTGGCACTGTGGAGGTGCGGGCGGCGAGATGAGTGATGGCGAGTTGAGCCGCGAAACCGTCATTCCGGGGCGATGCGAAGCATCGAACCCGGAATCTCGAGATTCCGGGTCTGGTCCTTCGGACCATCCCGGAATGACGGAGTTCGTGGATGCCCGGGTCCCGGCTACGCTAAAGTTACGACGGGCAAGCAGACCCGGCTCTGGCGGAGTGGTACACCGAAAAGCGCGGCGCGTAGCGGCGATCGCCGCCGCAATCATGTTCGTCGTCACCACCGCCGCCTGCATCACCTGGGCCATCTCCCTCGGCCCCTTGCCGCTCGACCAGGCCCGCGCTGTCTCCACCACCATCGTCGACCGCAATGGCAAGCTGCTGCGCGCTTACGCCATGGCCGACGGGCGCTGGCGGCTGCCGGTCGATGCCACGAAGGACGTCGATCCCGCCTATCTGAACCTGCTGCTCGCCTATGAGGACCAGCGCTTCTATGCCCATTCCGGTGTCGATCCGCTGGCGCTGACGCGCGCGGCATTTCAGCTTGTCACGCGCGGCCATATCGTCTCTGGCGGCTCGACCATCACCATGCAGCTTGCGCGGCTGATGGAGCCGCGGCGCGAGCGCTCGCTCTACGCCAAATTGCACCAGATCGTGCGCGCTCTCGAAATCGAACGCGCGCTGAACAAGGACCAGATCCTCAACCTGTATCTCGCGCTTGCCCCCTATGGCGGCAATCTCGAGGGCATTCGCGCCGCATCGATCGCCTATTTCGGCAAGGAGCCGAGGCGGCTGTCGCTGGCGGAGGCGGCACTTCTGGTGGCGCTGCCGCAGTCACCCGAGACGCGCCGGCTCGACCGCCATCCGGATGCGGCGCGCGAAGGCCGCGACCGCGTGCTCGATCGCATGGTCGAGGAACATCGCATCTCGGCGGACGAGGCGGCGCAGGCCAAGGCGGCTGCGGTACCGCGGATGCGCAAAGCCATGCCGATCCTCGCGCCGCATTCCTCCGACCAGGCGATGGAGGTGATGAGGGACACGCCCGTCATCAGGCTGACGCTGGATGCGAGCCTGCAGAAGGTGCTCGAGCCGCTCGCGCGCGACCGTGCCACAGCACTCGGTCCGAACATCTCCGTGGGCATTATCGTGGTCGATAACGACACCGGTGACGTGCTGGCCCATGTCGGCTCGGCCGATTATTTCGACGAGACGCGGGCAGGGCAGGTGGACATGACCCGCGCGGTGCGTTCACCCGGCTCGACGCTGAAGCCGTTCATCTATGGGCTCGCCTTCGAGGACGGCTTTGTTCATCCCGAAAGCCTGATCGATGATCGGCCGATCCGCTTCGGCAGCTATGCGCCCGAGAATTTCGATCTGACCTATCAGGGCACGGTGCCGGTGAAGAGGGCGCTGCAATTGTCGCTCAACGTGCCCGCGATCGAGCTGCTGGACCGGGTCGGCTCCAGCCGCCTGGCGTCGCGTCTGCGGCAGGCCGGCGCGAACCTGGTGCTGCCGAAGGACGAGGCGCCGGGACTCGCGATGGGTCTCGGCGGCGTCGGCGTGACGCTGCAGGATCTTGCCCTGCTTTATTCGGGCATTCCCCGGTTGGGCACCACAAGGCCGCTGCGGGAAATCATGGACAAGGAGGATCCACGCGAACCATCGCGGCTGATGGATAAGGTCGCTGCCTGGGACGTCGGCAATGTTCTGTTGGGCACGCCACCGCCGGAGAACGCCCCGTCTCACCGCATCGCCTTCAAGACCGGAACCAGCTACGGCTATCGCGACGCCTGGTCGGTCGGCTTTGACGGCCGCATGACCATCGGCGTCTGGGTCGGCCGCCCCGACGGCGCCTCGGTTCCCGGTCTGATCGGGCGCAATGCGGCCGCGCCCATCCTGTTCGACGCCTTCGCCCGCAGCGGCAAGGTGCTGCTGGCCTTGCCCAAACCGCCCAAGGGGGCGCTGGTCGCGACCAACACGAAACTTCCGCTGCCGCTGCGCCGGTTCCGTCCCCTCGGGGAACTGGTGCGGACAGGCGGGGAACAGGCCGTGCATATCCAGTTTCCGCTGAACGGTTCCCGAATCGATATCGATCGCTCGGGTGGGGCGGAGACCGCCGCCATGCCGATCAGGGTTTCGGGTGGGGTTTTGCCCCTGATCATGCTGGTGAATGGGCTTGCGGTCGGCGAGATCGATGGCCGTCGGCAGCGCCTGATTGACCCGCCAGGGCCGGGCTTTGCGCGGCTCACTGTGATCGATGCGACTGGCGCGGCCGACACAGTTGTCGTCATAATTCAATAGGTGTGGCTCAACAGGTTGTGGGGATAGCGGTTTCGGCGTATGCGGAACCAATGGTTGAGACCTATTCCCGCCCCCGTTTTGGCGCCGGACACGAGCCGAAAAACCTGGTCAATCCGGGTAGCCGGTTGGTCCGGGTCATAGACTTCGTCACCGGCAGCCACGCCCGCGCGGTGGCGTTCCTTGTGCTCTGCGGGCTGCTTCTGTTCCTGCCAGGCTTCTTCAACATCCCGCCGATCGATCGCGACGAGGCGCGGTTTGCGCAGGCGACCAAGCAGATGGTGGAGACCAGCGACCTCGTCGACATCCGCTTCCAGGAGGACGTGCGCTACAAGAAGCCCGTCGGCATCTACTGGATGCAGGCGGCTGCTGTCGAAACGGCTAACGCTCTTGGATTGCCGCGCGCGCAGCTGCGCATCTGGGTCTACCGCCTGCCGTCGCTCTTGGGGGCGATCGGCGCCGTGCTGCTCACTTACTGGACTGCGCTCGCCTTCGTGACGCGGCGGGGCGCCGTGCTCGCGGCGCTCCTGTTGTGCAGCTCTGTGCTACTCGGTGTCGAAGCCCGGCTCGCCAAGACCGACGCGATGCTGCTGCTCACTGTGGTCGCGGCGATGGGCGCGATGGCGCGCGCCTATCTGTCCTGGCAGCGCGGCGAGGACCCCGCGCAGCCGCCATGGAGCTGGCCCGCGATCTTCTGGACGGCGCTCGCAGCTGGCGTCCTGATCAAGGGGCCGCTGATTCTGATGTTCGCTGGCCTGACCATCGTCACGCTTGCGATCCTCGACCGCGGCGCCGCCTGGCTGTGGCGACTGCGTCCGGTCTGGGGCCTGTTGTGGATGCTGGTGCTGGTGTTGCCCTGGTTCATTGCGATCTTCTGGAAAGCGGGCGATGCCTTCTTCACCGACTCCGTCGGCGGCGACATGCTGAGCAAGCTCGGCGCCCAGGAATCCCATGGCATGCCGCCCGGCCTTTATCTGCTCCTGTTCTGGTTCACCTTCTGGCCCGGCGCGCCGCTGGCGGCGATGGCGGCGCCTGCGGTGTGGCGGGCGCGGCGCGAGCCGGGCGCGCAATATCTGTTGGCCTGGCTCATACCGTCCTGGATCGTGTTCGAGGCGGTTCTCACAAAACTGCCGCATTATGTGCTGCCGCTATATCCGGCGATTGCAATCCTCACCGCCGGTGCGGTGGAGCGGCGCGTGCTCTCGCGCTCCTGGCTGATGAGGGGCGCGGCGTGGTGGTTTGCGATCCCCGCAATCACCTCGCTGATCGCGGTGGTCGGGGCGATCATGGTGACGCGCCAGCCGGTGTTCCTGGCCTGGCCCTTCGTGGCGGGATCGTTGATTTTCGGGCTGGCCGCCTGGTGGCTCTATGAGGACAACCGCGCCGAACAATCGCTGCTGAACGCCCTGGTCGCCGCTTTGTTTCTCGCGTTCACGGTTTACGGCGTGGTGCTGCCGGCGCTGACCCCGCTGTTTCCGAGCGCCGAGATCGCGCATGCGCTGCGCAATGTCCGCTGCGTCGGGCCGAAGGCAGCCGCGGCCGGCTTCCTGGAGCCCAGCCTCGTCTTCATGACCGGCACTTCGACCTTGTTGACGGACGGATCGGGCGCGGCGGATTTCCTGAACCAGGGGAGTTGCCGCTTTGCACTGGTCGAGGCCCGCACCGAGCGCAACTTCGTGCAGCGGGCCGAGGCGATCGGTTTGCGCTACAATGTCTACAGTCGGATCGAAGGCTTCAACATCTCGCAGGGACGGGCGGTTACGATCTCGATCTTCCGGTCCGAGGGCACGGAGTAGTGTCGACCTCCGTCGCCACGCTCGAATCCCGCAATTATGTCGTTCAGCTGTTTGTGCTGCTGCGGCTGTCCGTAACGCAGCTTCTGCGCGCGCCGACGCATGCGCGCCGTTCCGCTGCCGCGCGGCGACTGGGGCGGGATGCGCTGTTGCTTGCAGGGCTGGGAGCGACGCTGGCTATAGCACTCATGTTCGCCTTCGATGCGACCGAGATCGCGCTGATGCCGCCACGGGGGAGCCCGAGCGTCTGGTGGGCGCGCGATCTGACTGACTTCGGCAAGGATTCCTATGTCCTGTGGGGGCTGCTGGCCGCACTGCTTGTGACCGTGCTTGCTTTGCCGCTCCGGCGTGGCGCTTCACGCGCAAGGCTCCTTCGTTTCGGAACACACCTTCAATACATTTTCGTTGCCGTGCTTTGCGCGAACCTCGCGACCGAGGTCCTGAAATACACGATCGGCCGAGGCCGGCCCTTTGTGGGCGGTAAGGCGAATGCCTTCAATTTCATGCCCCTTGCCGGCACTGAGGCCTATTTCAGCCTGCCGTCGGCGCATGCGGTCACCTCCTTTGCGCTGGCCTTTGCGGTCGGAGCGATCTGGCCGCGGACGCGGCTCATCATGTTCGCCTACGCGGTCCTGATTGCCGCCACCCGGCTCGTGCTGCTTGCCCATCATCCAAGCGACGTCGTGGCGGGTGCGGTGGTCGGTATCCTCGCAAGCGTAGCCGTGCGCTACTGGTTTGCCGCCCGCCGGCTCGGCTTTGCCATCCGAAACGACGGCCAAATTGTCCCGATTTGAGATAATTTAAGGGGTTGCCCGCGCAGCGTCCGCCCCATAAGAAGCACCGGCCGCGCGCCGGCCCGATGTGCCGCAAGCGATGCGACAAGCCAACCCAGCGACGAGCGTCGATTTGCCTTCCTCCGACACAGCGGTTTCCGACAAGACCTTGGCGGTTTCCATCGTCGTCCCCGTCCGCAACGAAGCCGACAATATCCTCCCACTGATCGAGGAGATTTCGGCTGCGCTCAACGGACGCTGGGACTACGAGATCATCTACGTCAATGACGGCTCGACGGACGCGACCGCCGAACGGCTCGCGGATGCGATGAAGCGCTGGCCCAATATCCGCCAGCTCAGGCATGTCGCCTCGAGCGGCCAGTCGGCCGCGGTGCGCAGCGGGGTGCGCGCGGCCCGCGGAGCGATTGTGGCAACGCTTGATGGCGACGGCCAGAACAATCCGGCCTTCCTGCCCGAGCTGATCGCGGCGGTCGAAAAGGGCGGCGCCAAGGTCGGCCTTGCGGCAGGCCAGCGCGTCGGACGCAAGGATACCGGGTTCAAGAAATTCCAGTCCCGCGTGGCCAATGCGATCCGCAGCTACATCCTCAGCGACGGCACCCGCGATACCGGCTGCGGGCTCAAGGCATTTCGCCGCGAGGTGTTCCTGATGATGCCCTATTTCGACGGGTTGCATCGCTTTCTTCCGGCACTGATGCGGCGGGAGGGATTCGGTGTCGCCTATGTCGATGTGATCGACCGTCCCAGGCGGTCGGGTGTGTCGAACTACGGCTTCTTCGACCGGCTTTGGATCGGGATCCTCGACCTGTTTGGCGTCTGGTGGCTGATCCGCCGCAAGAAGCCCACCCCTGTTGCGACCGAGGTGAATTGATGCTGATCCAGTACGGACAGGTGCTCGGAAATTACCTGTACGACATCTTTGTCGCCAAATTCGATTTCTGGCTGGCTTTCGGCCTGATCGCACAACTTGCCTTCGCTGGACGCTTCCTGGTGCAGTGGATCGCGAGCGAGCGCGCGGGCAAGAGCGTGGTGCCGCTGGCGTTCTGGTTTTTCTCGATCGGCGGCGGCACGATGACGCTGGTCTATGGGCTCGTCAAACGCGAACCGGTCATCATCATCGGACAGTTGCTGTCGAACATCATCTACATCCGTAACGTCATGCTGATATTCAAGCATCATGCGCGGGGGTCTGAGACGCTGGACCGCTAGAGCCTTGCCAAGCTGAGGCAAGTTCTCAAGGCGTCGAGTCGACCAATTCGGTCATATCTTTGAACAAGGCGGTGGCATCATTGCTGCCAACTGTGAGAGCTTTAGTCCGAGATTTAGATAGCCAGGCAGATACAAATCGCGAGGAAGGCGCGGCTGCGGGGCAAGCCCTGCAGCCGCGGGGCGGTTCTCATTTCTTCGGGCGGACCGCGTCGGCGGTGCCCTGGATGAAGGCCTGGATTTTCACCACGTCCTCATCCTTCAGCTTGCCGGTGAAGTCGGGCATGCCGCGGTCCTTGAACGGTCCGTTGAACACGATGTCCTTGAGGTTGGCGATCTCCTCCTTCGGCACAAAGCCAAGGTTGCGGACGTTGCCCCCGTTGTCGACGCCGGGTACGCCATGGCAGGTGGCACAGGCGGCGACGTAGATAGCCGTGCCCTCGGGGACGTCCTTCGGATCATAGGGGATGCCTTCGAGAAGGTTCTCGGTCTGGTATTTTACGAATTCCGGCAGACTCGCCTTGCCGCCAAGCGCGAACGTGTAGACCGTACCGGGGCTACGCAATTGCGTGGCGCGATCGGCGAGGCCGAACACGCCGCCCCAGCCGACTGCGACCGACACATATTGCTTGCCATCGACCAGATAGGTGCTGGCCGCGGCTACCACGCCCGTGCCGGTCGGCGTTTCCCACAGTGTCTTGCCGTTGGTCGCATCGTAGGCGACGAAGCGACCGTCAGCCGTGCCCTGGAACACGAGGTTGCCGGCGGTGGTCAGCGTGCCGCCGTTCCACGGCGCGGCGTAATCGACGCGCCAGGCTTCTTTCTGCTTCACCGGATCCCAGGCGAGCAGCCGGCCGAAAGCGGGTGCTTTGGGCGGGGTGCCATTCAACACAAAGCCGATGTTCCAGCCGGTGGCACCGCCAAATTTGCCGGGCGTCGCCGCATCCTGCTGGAAGCTCTTTTCCGGAGTGAGGTTCAACGGCACGTTTTGCGCAGGCAAATAGACAAGGCCGGTCTGTGGATTGAACGACATCGGATGCCAGTTGTGCGCGCCATAAGGACCAGGCACCGCGTCGTAAGGCTCGTCGCCGCGTGCCGCGGGCACTTCGATCGGCCGCCCATCGGCGTCGTAGCCCTTCGCCCAGTTCACATCGACGAAATTCTTCGCCGAGATGAACTTGCCGTTGGTACGATCGATCACGAAGAAGAAGCCGTTCTTCGGCGCATGAAGGATCACCTTACGCGGCGCGCCGTCGATCGTGATGTCGGCCAGGATCATCGGCTGGGTCGAGGTGTAGTCCCAATTGTCGCCGGGTGTCTCCTGATAATGCCAGATATATTTGCCGGTATCGGCGTTCAGCGCCACCAGCGAGCCGAGATAGAGGTTGTCGCCCCCCGATGGGCTGCGGATCTTGCGATTCCATGGTGCGCCGTTGCCGGTACCGATATAGACCATGTTCAGGTCGGGATCGTAGGCGATCGTGTCCCAGGGCGTGCCGCCACCGCCATTGATCCAGTATTTGCCTGACGGATCCCAGGTCTTGGCCGCCGCCTCCATCGACGCGTCTTCGAATGGCTTTGACGGGTCGCCAGGCACGGCGAACCAGCGCCAGATCTGATTTCCGGTCTCGGTGTCATAGGCGGTGACATAGCCGCGTGCGCCATATTCGGCCCCACCCTGGCCGATCAAGACCTTGCCGTTGAAGGCGCGCGGTGCGCCGGTGATGGTGTAGGAGTGATCATGGTCGATCAACGTGTCCTTTTCCCAGACCTTCTGGCCGGTCGCTGCATCGAGCGCGATCAGCCGGCCGTCAAACGCGCCGACGAACACCTTGCCCTTGTAGACAGCGACACCGCGATTAACGACGTCGCAGCAGCCTTGGTACCCTTTGGAGCGATCGACCTGGGGATCGAAGGTCCAGATCTTCTTGCCCGTGCGCGCATCGATCGCATACACGATGCTCCAGGGTCCGGTCTGGTACATGATGCCGTCGACCACGACCGGCGTTGCCTCGATGCCGCGCTCGGAATCGAGGCTGTAGCTCCACACAAGGCCCAGATCCTTGACGTTATCGGAGGTGATCTGATTCAGCTTCGAGAAGCGTGTTTCGGCATAGTCGAGGCCGATGGTCGGCCAATCCTGTGAGGTGGCCGTATTGGCCTTGATCATCGCAGTATCGACCGCCGAAGTTGCCTCCTTGATGTGAGCGGGCGTCATATCTGCGGCAAAGCCGGGTTGAGCAGAAACTGCAAGCCCCAGCATCAACGCGCCGGCAGTCGCCAGCAAACGGCAGTCAGAATCGTAGCGCGGCATGCCTATCATTTCGTACCTCCCACGATCTCCATCTAAGCGTGATCTCTTCCGGACCATGTCTTAGGGGATATGTCGCGATCGTAGCTGCGCCGAAAGCGCAGCGTCAATCTGAGGAGGGCAAACGCAAAAAAGAAAAAATTCGTATCGCCAGATCTTGAGCGCGATCGGGCAAAGCGGTTACGATTTTCCGGGAAGATCGTGCTCGATCAAAGGCCTATAGCGCGACGATGATTCAATGTGCATCGCGCTTTAGGCCGCGTTGTACGCCGCGAAGCCGCGCTCCAGATCAGCCTTCAAATCATCAACGTTTTCCAGGCCAATATGGAGCCGCACGGCGGGGCCTTCCGGCGCCCACCTCGTCGCCGTTCGGTACTCCGCGCAGTCGAAGGGAATGGCGAGGCTCTCGAAGCCGCCCCAGGAATAGCCCATGCCGAACAGCGTCAGGCCGTCGAGCAAGGCATCGACCGCGG
>Ga0307474_10000468_pt1 | contig 28939 bp, 21 predicted proteins | sample atmos_gasesECM1C_2_FD_203312 | JGI IMG/M metagenome (GOLD analysis project Ga0307474, IMG submission 203312) | Hardwood forest soil microbial communities from Morgan-Monroe State Forest, Indiana, United States - atmos_gasesECM1C_05 | ecosystem: Environmental > Terrestrial > Soil > Temperate... | reverse complement strand
AGATGTTTGAACCGTTCGGTCAGGTGGATCGGGTTAGCATCATGACCGATCGCGATACCGGACGATCACGCGGCTTCGGCTTTGTGGAAATGGCCAGCAACGAAGACGGAGAAAAGGCCATTACCGCATTGAACGGATCGCAGGTGGGCGGACGCACCCTCAATGTAAACGAGGCCCGCCCGAAAACTGAGCACGCCGGAGGTGGCGGGCGCGACCGTGGAGGACGAGGCGGCGATCGCGGCGGTGACCGTGGTGGCCGCGGCGGAGGCGGAGGCGGGCGAGGTCGCTGGTAAGAAGTGCACTCGGTTGCCGGGTTCGATGACTCTCCAATTGCGTTTACCGTTCGTCCGGGCGACCAGGCCGGCCCCCCGCAGAACTTTCCAGATGGTAGCGTTGCTGACTGACGCAGCACGCCGAGGCGTGCTGGTCCACGTTGATGCTTCCGAACTGCGCATGTAAACTGAAGCTATTGACTGTGCGCCCGTAGCTCAGATGGATAGAGCGATTGCCTCCGGAGCAATAGGTCGGGAGTTCGAATCTCTCCGGGCGCACCAGATTTCTTCTTTCCTTCCAATCACTTCTGCGGTTTCAGATCGCGATGGCATTTCGAAATCTCTACAGAGATCGCCTACAAGCTAACCTTCATCCCCCGGTGCAGCTGGAGGACTACCTGGTGGAGTGTGTATTGAGAGGCGCGGAAGGCTCGCTGACGCCGCCATACGGTATTCCATTTTTACTCCTACAGGCAAAACCCTATCGCGACTTTTTCCAAGTCGCTTGAATGTAGGTTGTCCGACCACATCTGACTGACGCGCCGCTCAAATCCGCGCCCGGGAGCCTCTCGCGTGCCGGGCCGTATTCAAGGATGGGTGGGCAGAAGGAAGCAAAATGCGTACTACAGTCGCAATTCGCTTGCTGCTTTTTTCGTTTGTCTTGCTGGCTCTTTCCCACGGTGCGCTCGCTCAAATCGGTGTCGGCATTTCCGTTAGCTTCGGCCCTCCCCCACTTCCCGTCTACGACCAGCCCGTCTGTCCCGACGACGGCTATCTTTGGACGCCCGGTTACTGGGCCTACGACGATGACGACGGCTATTACTGGGTGCCCGGTACGTGGGTAGAACCGCCACAGGTGGGCTTCCTTTGGACTCCGGGTTATTGGGGCTGGGGCGAGAGTGCGTTCTTTTTCCATGAAGGATATTGGGGCCCTCAGGTGGGCTTCTATGGCGGCATCAATTACGGCTTCGGCTACGGGGGTTTTGGATTCGAAGGCGGCCGCTGGGAGGGCAATCACTTCTCCTATAACACCTACGTGACCCATGTAAACACCACCATTATCCACAACACCTACAACGTGAGGGTCACCAATGTCACAGAAACCCACGCCAGCTACAACGGTGGTGACGGTGGAGTCCCGGCGCGCCCTACGCCGCAGGAAGACTCCTACGCTAAGGAACGCCATATCGGCCCGCAACCGGCGCAAACCCAGCACGCTCAGGCAGCCCGCAGTAATCCCGAGTTTCGCGCTTCCGCCAACCATGGCAAGCCGCCGGTCGCGGCCACTGCCAAACCCGGTGATTTTAAAACTGGCGTTGTACCCGCTAGACAGGCAGGCGGTGAATACAAGGCTCCTCCCGCCAATGCCGCGCGCGGCAATCAAGAGCGACCGGGAAATGAGGCTCGGCCCGGTACGGAAAACCGTCCGGGAAATACTACCGAAGCTCATCCCAACACCTACAACCATGCCAGCGAATTGCAGCCGCACAAGGCGACGCCGTCAAACACAGGCAATGAGGCAACGGACAAGAAATATCAGCAACAACAGGACAAGCTAGCTGCCAAGCAAGCCCAGGATCACCAGAAACTCCAGCAGCAGCAGGAAAAGGAACACCAGCAGGCGGCCCAGAAAAACTACAACGATGCGCAGAAACAACAGATGGAGCAGCGCCATGCTCAGCAGACGCAACAGATCGAGCAAAAGCATGCTGCCCAGCAGCAGCAGATGGCACAGCGCCAAGCTCCGCGGCAAGCTGCGCCAAGGCCGGCGAGTCGTCCTCCGGCCGAAAAGCCGCACTGATTGCGCTGGGCTGTGCCGGTGTGACGAGCGCGCCACCGACTTGTGAGTCAGTTTGACGAAAACCGCCGACCTAGCTCCGTCGCAGCCGGCGAATCCTGGGAGAGAAATTCACTTCCAGACACTTCGGGCACGGGCACCGGAAGGCTTTGTCGTTCGGAAAAACGATGTGGCCGCAATTCTCGCAAATCTGTCGCCCGTTTGGGAGAACTTTCATTACCCGGAATCCCGCGCCCAAAACACAGTAGGGACAGCAGGGGGTTTGGTGCGGTGTCTTCATTGTCAAGGTCGGACGCTCCCGCAGTCGGTTGTGACAGACTATAAACGCCCGACGCTGGGCAGACTGTTCGATGCCGAACGCTTCGTTTCCCGCTAAGGCAGGTGAACCGTACACACCTATACTCGCTCGTTCAGAGGCGCGCGGCAAGCGCGCGATCGATCTCCAGATGATCGGATGCTACTTCGCGTATCTCACTAACGCATCGCCATTGGTGATACGGTGCTAAACTGTCGATGATTTGGGCGGCAAGTCCTCCGGAGCAATAGGTTGAGAGTTCGAATCTTTCCGGACGAACCAGATGTCTTCCGTTGACCAGTTTCTCTTGCCGATTGCCCTTCCTTAGCTTGCAGTGCTGAAACGCGCTTTCCGAAGAGCCCAAAGGCTTTCCCATTTGCTGTACTTCATGAGGCTTCGAAATGTCAGAGATTCACGCCATCTTCTGGGACGTTGGAGGGGTTCTTCTCAGCAACGCCTGGGATCACACCGAACGCGCTGCAGCACTCGAACATTTTCGACTCGACGAAAACGAGTTTCGCGGGCGGCACGAAATGGTGGTCTCGTCATTTGAGCGTGGGAAGATCTCCCTCGACGAATATCTCGATCGTACCGTCTTTTACCGCAGCCGTTCATTTACCCGAGAAGAGTTTCGGGAATACATGTTGTCGTTATCGCGGCCGATGACGGATGTTCTCGCTTTCGCGCGCAATCTCGCCGCTTCCGGCAAATACTTTATGGGAACAATCAACAATGAATCCCGCGAGCTAAACTTGCACCGCATCAACAAATTCGGCCTGGGCGATATCTTCCGAGTATTTGTCAGCTCCTGCTTCGTTGGATTGCGCAAACCAGAGAGTGCTATTTATCGCCTGGCACTCGAGATTACGCAGATCAATCCAGAAGGGTGCTGCTTCATCGATGACCGCGCTCTGAACCTGGAATGCGCCGCAAAACTCGGAATGCGCACGATCCAAATGCAGACCCCGGAACAGTTGCGTGGAGACTTGGGGAAGCTTTTGGTGAAGCCATGAATAAATCGATGATCAGCAAGGCTGAGAAGCCGGAAGGTAAGAGTTAAACCTTGCGAGGTTTCGATGCCGCAGGAACAATAGCTTTAGGAACGTCGGATTCTGCGCTGCTAAGAGTAAGATCGCTGGACCAGCATTCTGAAACCAGCTTCCAATCCCCTGTGCTCTGCTTGGCGAAGACCCACAAATATTTGCCGCGCTCTTCGCGGCGCTTGCCCGCAGTACCGGGAACCAGCGCGCTGTAGCGTCCTACTTCATGCGCCACATCGCCAACCACCTCCACGCGGATGGGTTCAACCGCCACTTCTCCCAACCCGGATTCTATGGCCGAGAAAAAGAACTCTCGAACCGCGGAAGCGCCCCGAAGAAGAGGAAGATTGGAGCGCAGCACCACAGCGTCGGGCGTGTAGAGCTCCAACAGTTCATCGAGCTGGCGCGTGTTGCAGGCCAAAACCCATTCCTGCGTAAGGCGCCGCACGGCAGCCTCGCTGCGGCTCATCGGCTCGCCCTTGGCAGCGGCAGCGACGCGTAGGCGATCCGCTTCGCGCGCGCTCTCGGGCGCATTGACTCGCGGCGCCACACCCGCCCCTTCGGCTCCGCCCGGGAAATAGTGATGATGGTAATGATGGTGATAGTGGTGCGAGCCCACAGCCACCCCGGTGGGCGCATGAACCTCTGGCCGGGCTCCTGCCGCTGGTAGCAGCTTTTGAGCTAGTTCCCTGGCGAAATCCGGTAACTCTAGCGCGCGGGTGTCGAACGCAGGCGATCCGCGAGCTGGCAATTCATTGGACGTGGCATCCACAGGCAGTCCACACATGCCACAGAACTTATTGCCCTCGCGGTTATGATGTCCGCAGGAAAGACAATCCCCGGAGGCGCTGCGAGTAGTTTGGGCCGCCGTTTCCTCCGCGGCGGTTTCAGAATCCAGATTGGTGGTCAGGCGTTGCATGGCCTCCAGAGCCGCGGCAATCGCTTCGTCATTGGGCTTGGGCCGCCGCATTTCCGGAAAGAAACGCTGGTGGATTTCACCGGACGCTGGATTGTTCGGGCTCAGGGTGGACTCATTCTCTGCGCCATCCTGCGCTGGGATTGCACCGCTCGGCTGTCCGGGTTTCTTGCTCTTATCCACGATTCAGACCGCGCTCTCATTGGGGTTGCGTGATGATTCATTCTAGCCCATGCCAGCGATGCTAGCGGCGGAAGAACTCGATCTTCCCTTCGGCTTCGGTGGGCACGCCGTTGCAGGTCGCGGGACGATACCGCCACGCCCGTACGGTTTGCAGGACGTTGCGATCACCCACTGAGCCGGCGCTCTGCAAAATGAGAGGACTGTGCACACGTCCATCAGCACCGATGATGAAGCTTACCTTGACCTTGATTCCAGCCGCCGAGGGAACCATTAGAGGATTTGGCGTCGTTAGAGCTTCGGGAGGCTGAGTGTCCTCGCAGCGCGCCCGCGCACTCGCACGCCGCACATCGCTGAACTCGGAGGCGCGAATCGGAGTCCTCCAGAGTCTGTGTTCCCGCTCGGATAAACCCATCTGGCTGAGCCGAGGAGACGCAGGCTGCACAGAAGCAGTTGCCGGAATCGCAAGAACCAGAAACCAAGGCCAGAGACGATGAAGCACGGCGCGGTTTTCTCCCGAATGCTTTATCTGTAGGCAAGTCTAATGCCAGCCTGGGGCGTGCGTAAACAGCTTATTCTCAGCCCTTTCTGGATGACTCGAAGCGCCAAGGGTTAGCCGTGTGAACTCAATTGCACATCTTAGGCCGCCGCGCGGATGGGCGTGAATTCGAGTCGCTCCGGATCGGCTCTTAATAGGCCAACAGAATTCGCAAGTCGCGGAGATTGTTCCCTGTGGGCCCGGTCTCAATCACATCGCCCAGCGCCCTGAAGAGCGGGTAAGCGTCAAATTTATTGAGCCCCGTGAGCGCGTCAAGACCCGACGCCCGCAGGCGCGCAGCCGTGCTTCCATCCGCTACCGCGCCCGCTGCAGGACTATTCCCGTCCACGCCGTCAGTCCCCGCGCTCAGCACAGTAATATTCTCGCCGGCAATCTTCACAGCGCATGCCAAGGCAAACTGCTGATTGCGTCCGCCGACGCCTCCGTTGGTGACTTTCACCGTCACTTCGCCGCCAGAAATCAGGCATACACGCCCGGAATCTTTTCTTAGTTCGCGAAGCCGATTCAATAGATAGTCGACCGCGCGTTCGTAGTCCCAATCATCGCAAGCGTTGTCCACGTGCACTGCAAATCCTGCGCGCTCGGCCGCGGTCCTCGCGTGGTCGACGGCGGTCTGGTTCGAAAGCACTGGCCACCAGCGCGAACGGTAGAATGCCTGATCATCGGATTTCGGCGTCTCCTCGAGCGCACGGCGTTCAAAAAGTTCGCGCGTGGAGTTTGGCAATTGCGGCAGCAAGCCATGCTTCTCAGCGATGCGGTAGCAGTCCTCCACGCTGGTTGAGTCGGGCATCGTCGGACCGGAGGCTAAAGCATCGAGCCTGTCGCCCGGAACATCCGACACAAGGAGCGAAACCTGCTGCGCCGGAAGTGCCGCTCGCGCCAGTCTTCCACCTTTCACCGCTGAAAGGTGTTTGCGGATAGCATTGATTTCCGCGATCGGTGCCCCCGAATGCACCAAGGCTCGATAGGTTGCGATCAAATCGTCGAGCGAGATTTCATGGTCGATAGGCTTCTCGATAATTGACGATCCTCCACCGCTAATCAGGAAAATCACAAGCGAGGCCACTGTTTGTGCGTGCAGCAATTTCAAGATAGCCTTTGCCGCATAAATGGATTCGGCATTCGGGGTCGGATGCCCGCCACAGAAATAACGAAAACCGCGCACCTGCGAAGCAGGCCCGACCGAACTTGCCACAATACCCTCAAGCGCGGACTCGCCCATTTGCTGCGCGAGCGCCTCAACCATCTTATGTCCAGCCTTTCCGATGGAAATCACCACGACCCGCGAATAAGTCTGCAGGTCGTAAAGATCTTCCCCCAGGCGCAAAATCCCACGTTCGCAGTGCACGTGCCGCACAAACCCCGTGGCAATTGAAGCCTCGGCCAGCGCATGAAGAAAAATCCCGCGCGCGGCATCTCGCATCAGACGAACAAACGAGTCTCGATTTGTATCGCCCATGGGGAGAAGCTAGATTGAAGGTTTTCCAACGATTCCTTGCCGCACCCAACTTTCGATTGCTTCTCTCAGTTCCCTCAGGCGTCCTTCGAAGAAATGATCCGCGCCCTCGATCACGACCAGCTTTTTCGGCTCGGCCACCGAAGCAACTAACGCCTCCAGCTTCACCCGTGGACCGAACTGATCGCGGGCGCCACTCACAAACAATTTCGGCTTAACGCAGTCGCGCAAGAAATCAAATGTGTAAACGCGCGGCGCTTCCGCCTCGGCGGCCACAGGTACAACCGGGGTTCCCACGGCGATCAATGCTTCCACTCGCGCATCTGAAGACGCGGCCTTCAGTCCAACCGCCGCGCCAAAAGAGAATCCCGCAAATATCAAGGGCAGGTGAAACTCCGCCTCGAGCCAGTCAAGAGCGGTGCGAACATCTTCGACTTCCCCGTTGCCGTCGTCGTGCTCTCCATGGCTGAGTCCGGTGCCACGAAAGTTAAAGCGCAGGACCGGAAAACCAAAACTGTTCAGCGCCTTCATGGTATGGAACACAACCTTGTTATGTAGCGTTCCACCAAACAAAGGATGGGGATGACAGACCACTGCCGCATGCGTTGCATTTTCAGCACCTGCGTTCAACAGCGCTTCGAGCCTTCCTGCGGGGCCGTCAACGAACAGCGATTTGATGGTTGAAGTCTGCGCGTTCACAGCCCTTAGATTACATGATTGACTCAACTCGCCGCCGCTGGGCAAGCTGTGGTTTATCCTTCTCGAATGGACGCTATCACGCTCACTCGCCAACTCGTCGACATCGAATCCATCTCTGGTAGTGAAGGTGCGGTTGGAAACTATCTCTATGGAGAACTATGCCGCATCGGCTACCAGACGCGGAGAATTCCTGTGGAAGAGAACCGTTTTAACGTCTATGCCACATCGCCAGAGCAGCCGAATCCAGAGGTGGTTTTTTCCACGCACATGGATACAGTTCCTCCGTTCATTCCTTCTTCCGAAGACGCGGCGCGCATTTACGGCCGCGGATCGTGCGACGCGAAAGGAATCATCGCCGCGCAGGTCGCGGCCTCTGAAAGATTACGCCGCGAAGAAATCTATGTTGGACTGCTGTTCGTCGTGGGCGAGGAGCGCGACAGCCTGGGCGCGAAAGTCGCCAATGAATACGCGGCAAACGATCCAGCGCATCGGTGTAAACATCTAGTCAACGGTGAGCCGACAGAGAATCGCGTCGCACTCGCATCGAAGGGCACTTTGCGAGCGGAAGTCACCGCTTCCGGACGGATGGCGCATTCCGCTTATCCAGAACTCGGGGACTCGGCGATCGACAAGCTGATTGCTGTGCTCGCGCGCTTGCGGGCGATGCCGTTGCCATCTGATGGGGAGATCGGTGCCTGCACTCTAAATATTGGATTAATCGAAGGCGGTCGCGCGCCCAACGTGATTCCTGATTACGCGCACTCGGATTTACTCTACCGTCTCATCGGTCCATCCCGCGATTTGCGGCGGCAGATTCTCGAGACTGCGGGCGATCAAGCGGAGGTTAAGTTTCCGCTGGAACTTCCCTTTTTGCGGCTACGCACCGTCGACGGTTTGCCCACGATGATCGCGGCGTTCACTACCGATATTCCAGCACTGACGAATTGGGGTGAGCCGCTACTGATCGGTCCGGGATCGATTCACGCCGCGCATACCGATGGTGAGTTCATCGATAAGCAGCAACTTGCGGAAGCGATTGACTTGTACTGCACTATCACGAAGCGGCTAGTTTGAAGTTTGCAGGTTCCACTCGGCTGACGTCAACTCGCCCGGTGCATTTAGACTGTAATGATCATGACCATTACGACCCACAACTCCCTCGCTCGCGCGTCTTCCGCCTACCTGCGATCCGCCATGCACCAACCCGTCCAGTGGCACGAATGGAGTGAAGCCGCGTTCGCTTCCGCGCGGCGGGAGAACAAGCCCATGCTGCTCGACATTGGCGCGGTGTGGTGCCACTGGTGCCACGTGATGGACCGCGAGTCTTATGACGATCCGGAAGTGGCGGCTATCGTGAATGAGCATTTCATCGCGGTGAAAGTCGATCGCGATGAGCGTCCCGATATCGACAGCCGGTATCAGGCTGCGGTCAGCGCGGTCAGCGGGCAGGGTGGGTGGCCGCTCACTGCATTTCTTACTCCCGATGGCAAGCCGTTTTACGGGGGAACTTATTTTCCGCCGAGCGATGGATATGGTCGGCCAAGCTTTAAGCGCGTGCTGCTCAGCATTGCCAACGCCTACAAGGAAAAGAACGGCGATGTGATGGAGCAGGCGAAGATGGTGGAGAGCACGATTGCGCAGGCGGAATCATTTGCCGGGCGCAGCGGCCGGGTTTCGGCAAGCATCATCACGGCAATTCAGGAATCCGCATTTAAGATGTTCGACGCGCAGCACGGGGGGTTTGGGCAAGCGCCTAAATTTCCTCACCCTTCGGCGTTGGACTTATTGATCGAGCGTTATGCTCGAACCGAGGACGCAAACCTGCGCAGCCTGATTGTCACCACGCTGGAGCACATGGCCAATGGCGGCGTTTACGATCAACTCGCGGGAGGATTTCATCGTTACTCGGTCGACGAGCGCTGGGTGGTGCCGCACTTCGAAAAGATGTGCTACGACAATTCAGAGTTACTCAAGAACTACGTGCACGCCTATCAAGCCACGGGTTCGGAGTTCTTTGCACAGGTTTCCCTCGACATCATGCGCTGGATGGACGAGTGGCTGAGCGACCGGCAGCGCGGCGGCTTTTATGCTTCGCAGGATGCCGACATTTCGATGGACGATGATGGCGATTATTTTACGTGGACGCTTGACGAGGCCCGCACCGTCCTGACCGAAGAAGAAGTGCAAGTTGCAGCCCTGCATTATGACATCAACGAAGTGGGCGAGATGCACCACAAACCGGCAAAGAATGTGCTCTACGTGCGTGCGCCGATCGATGAGATTGCGCGGCGCATGAACCTCAACGTTGAGCGAGTGAGAGAAATTCTGGATTCGGCGAAAAAGAAAATGTATGCCGCGCGCCTGCAGCGACAGACTCCTTACCTGGACAAGACAGTTTATGTAGGATGGAGCAGCATGTGTGTTTCGGCCTATCTGGAAGCGGCGAAGGTGCTGAATTTGGCCGATGCCCGCCGTTTTGCCCTGCGTTCGCTGGATCGGATTCTGGCGGAAGCTTGGAAGGCTCGCCGGGAAAATCGCTTGGAGCCGCCCGCCCATGCAGCAACTACCCGGGCGCAGTCTACGAGACTGCTTCACGTGGTCGCTTATTCTGATCCGAATGCCCCGCACCGCGAAGTTGCGGGACTGCTTGAGGACTACGCCGCCACCGCGCTGGCCTGCCTCGACGCTTATGAGGCTACGGGCGCCCTGAGTTATTTCAAGTTTGCGCGCGACATCGCCGATGCGATGATTGCGAAATTCTTCGACCCGGTTTCCGGAGGATTCTTCGACGCCGAGCCGGCCAGCGACGGCGAAAGCCTGGGGGTGCTTTCGACGCGCCGCAAGCCCTTGCAGGATTCTCCCACGCCGGCTGGCAATCCCATGGCTGCCATTGTGTTGCTGCGGTTGCATGACTACACTGGCGACGCATCTTATCGCGACAAAGCGGAACAGACGCTCGAAACCTTCGCCGGAGTGGTGGGGCAGTTTGGAATTTTTGCCGCGACTTACGGCATCGCTGTATCGCGTTTCCTGGAGAATCCGGTTCAGGTGGTCGTGATTTCTCAAAGTACTGTGGACGCTGAAGGCTTTGATCTCGCCGCCTCGGCCAATGCGGCTTTCACTTTCAATAAGACAGTAATCAGGCTGACGGCAAATGAGGCGGTGGCGGCAAATCTTCCCCCGGCCCTGGCGGCCACTATTCCGAATCTGCCTGAGCTGAAATCACAGAAGGCGTTTGCGATTGTGTGTTCCGGCTTTACCTGCCAGCCTCCCATCAAGGATGCAGAGCAGTTGCGGCGCGCGATTGAAGCCGCGGTTCGACAGCATCCTTCCTGCTAAATTAGAACAACGGGGGGGTAGAAAGATTCCGCAAAAAAACGGGGCTGACGGGTTATATGAGTCCGTCAGCCCAAAAATTGCGAGCCCTAGGTTCGGCCCAAGTTACGCTTAATTACTTTGGTGACCTTGCTGCAATCGCCATCCTTCGACGATTATTACTTTACCGTTGGTGGTAGCGCGACGCATCTACCTTGCAGTTGTTGATGTGGTGGGCACACAGCTATCGGCCCTCCGTCCGGGGCGGGAACCTGCGGAACGGCGGCTGCCAAGTATGTGCCCACTAATCCACACATCAGGATCGAAATCCTGATTGCTTGCTTCATTGGGTTTTCTCCTATAGCGTCTAGGCCTAAGAAAAATAAGCTTTTTGCGACGCCGGGGGATTATACGCGCACGAGTCAAGCCCTCCTGTACGAATCCCGGGATTCTCCCCAGGCACAACTTTTAGCTGGCAACTATGGAGGCCGACGAACGCCTTCACGAAGCCGACAAGTCCTTCGTAATCAACAGTCCACAATCATTCTCTGAACCCAGCTTGCAATTCACACCGCAGCCGGTATGCGGCTCGGCCAGTCTAAAAATAGGGTTTACGAAATCCGGAATTACCCCTGGGCGGGAAGCGGCAGTCGCGAGGTGTCGGCTGGGAAGATCCGTCGCCGCGATTCCGAAAAAGCCGCGGTTACTTGGTCGGAGCAACGGGGTGTAGAAAGATTCCGCAAAAAAAACGGGGCTGACGGTTTATATGAGTCCGTCAGCCCAAAAATTGCGAGCCCTAGGTTCGGCCCAAGTTACATTTAATTACTTTGGTGACCTTGCTGCAATCGCCATCCTTCGACGATTATTACTTTACCGTTGGTGGTAGCGCGACGCATCTACCTTGCAGTTGTTGATGTGGTGGGCACACAGCTATCGGCCCTCCGTCCGGGGCGGGAACCTGCGGAACGGCGGCTGCCAAGTATGTACCTACTAATCCACACATCAGGATCGAAATCCTGATCGCTTGCTTCATTGGGTTTTCTCCTATAGCGTCTAGGCCTAAGAAAAATAAGCTTTTTGCGACGCCGGGGGATTATACGCGCACGAGTCAAGCCCTCCTGTACGAATCCGGGGTTTCTCCCCAGGCACAACTTTTAGCTGGCGACTATGGAGGCCGACGGAACGCCTTCACGAAGCCGACAAGTCCTTCGTAATCAACAGTCCACAATCATTCTCTGAACCCAGCTTGCAATTCACACCGCAGCCGGTATGCGGCTCGGCCAGTCTAAAAACAAGGTTTACGAAATCCGGAATTACCCTTGGGCGGGAACGACAGCGCGAGGTGTCGGCTGGGAAGATCCGTCGCCGCGATTCTGAAACGGCCGCGGTTACTTGGTCGATACAACGCCGTCGGAGACTCTGGGAAAGCCCAGAGTGCTGCTGGAGCCAGCACCCGCCTGAGCCGCAGCAGCCTTGGCAGGGGCGACATTTTCTTGCGGGGTCGAGGGCGAAGTTTGCGTTCGCGACAGAGCTCGATCGACCATACCTTCAAACATCGGGATCAAAGAGTCCGCAGGAAGTGGATGATGAATGTCGGTCAGGCTCTGCTCCCACCGTTGGGGTCGCAACAGGTTAGCCGGGGCTTCGCGGACGGGACTCTCGGCCAAAGTATATGTCAGCCAGACCAGCAATGCACAGTTGTAGGCGGCCATGTTGACCAAACCCAGCGAAAGATTATTCAAGTGATCGCCCACCCAGGACGCCACCAGCGAAAGTTCTACCATGGCAAAACAACCGAACCCCAAAGCGATACCGAAGCTGTACTGCCGCCGGCTCACACCGAGGTAACGGGCGAAGAAGATCAGGAAAAGCACCATGCCAACTTGAATAATGCGAACACAGCGTTGCGCGGTGAGGATGGCCTGCACCCAAGGCGCTGAATCCGACGAATTTGTGGAAACCGATACCACACCAGCCACCAGGAGCATGACCAGTCCGGCCCACTTGAACAGCACAGTTCCCAAGTCCCGCAAAGTGTGGAACGGCCGGAAAGCGTCGAGGAAGGCCTCATGAATCACCTTGAAGCCCAAAGCCACACTAACGGCTGTACTCAGCCAGCTGAGGTAAGGCCACGCGGCAAGGTGGTATCGATACGTTGGAAAAACCACAGCAAAGCTGACAATCTGGGCAACGATGTAGGCGAAAAAGTATCTGAACTGCCGGTGTCTACCGAAGCGAAACATCGCCGCGGCGATAGCCGTCTGCAAAATGGGATGGGCAATCCAGAGAACGTAATAAAAAATCCTGATTTTGTCGCTCATCGCAACAGTTCTCCAGATGTTCAGAACGAATGGCCGGCAAGAACAGGCAGTGCCCAATTAGAGAAACATGGTGACTAAGAGAAGTTAAACCTTTTGCGGCGGACGTTCAATGTACTCAGGTAATCCAAAGTAACGTTACCTTTGTGCCATTTGCTGAGCCAAGCAGTTCAGAGCGGTCGAGCCCCGGTCGGGGTTTAAGAGTGATCATAATCTTGGAGGCCCATATGCATTCTCGGCGCCAGCCTGCGAAGTGTATCCGCCTCGCTCCCTTTAAGCATCGGGCACGGAGTGGATATAGGCACGCATCATGCGCACTTCATCGTCTTTCTCATTCAAGTCGTGCAACAGGATGTCGCGCAGCGAGACCATGCCGACCAAGTGTCCCTCGTGGCATACGGGCAGGTGACGAAAGCTGTGCCGCCGCATAATGGTCATGCAGTTTTCCAACTCCTCATGCATGTTGACGGTGAGGGGGTCGTCGGTCATGACCTCGGCGAGACAGGTGCTGCGAGGATCGCTACCCTCCGCGACGACTCGCTTCATCAAATCGCGCTCGGAAAAAATTCCAACTAGTTGGCCATTGTGCAAGACGGGTACGGCGCCGATGTTACGTTCCACCATGGCGCGCACCGTCTCCAATACTGTCTGCCCCATTTCTGCCTGGTAAGTTTCCTGGTTCTTGATCAGATCACAAATACGCATTGGATCCTCCCGGGTTACTGAGTTCCAAGCACCCCAAAAGCCATACCGGGGGGCGAGTATATTCCCAAATCAGATGCATGGGAAGCGCTAAAGAGTTGGGGAAAAAATCAAACGGAGGACCATTTGAAGAAACCGGGAAGAATATAGGGACTGAAGGCGCCGCGTCCGAAGCTCGATTTGGACCTATCTGACGGTCTTACTGCCGCGAGTTGAACCGTCCGCCCCAAGAAACACGAAGTAGGAGCAGTTCCACCACGATGTGGGCAGGCTTCCGGACGGCCGCGCCGTGAGGACGATGTTATATTCCCCACTCTTGCCAAGGCCTATCTCTCGAAGAGCATCCTCATGCGGCCTTCCGGGCCGAGGCGGTCGATCATCGTCCGGGCCCCGGTTTGGCTCAATAACAGCCAGCCGCGCTAAGAATTCATTAAGCTCCCCGCTGCGTCCCCACCCCGTCACCACGAATGACACTTCGGCATCCTGCGAGGAAAAATGCCAAGCCAGCGAAGCTGCCAGGTTTACCGCTCGTTCGTAGGCCGCATCGGAAATCAGCCCGGCCGGAGGATTGTCGAAGACGATGCAAAGCTTGCGTTCGTCTTCCCGGCTAAATTCACGCACTTTCAGAGAGCCCGACTTCGCCGTCGCCTTCCAGTCCACATGGCGCGCCGAATCTTCCGGCAAGTACTCACGGATGCGATATAGGTCGGATCCTCGCCCGCGCATAAAACTTTCCCATTCACCGCGCACCAGCGGCAGGATCTCAAACAGCTCGTCCGGCGGTTCAACCGGAGGATAGACCAGAATCTCACGCTGCAGGGCAACGTGCCGCGTCTTGGTGAGAAAAGCGAAGGGAAACCGAGTCGCCACTCCGAAGCTCGATTCGCAATAGCGCCCTCGACGATCGAAGCGTAACTCCAGATCCGCCGTCAACTCAACTTGCGGAGGTAAGTAAGGAAAGTAAACCATGCCCTCGAAAATTCCTGGTGGAGCGCCTGCCACCTCGACCCGCCGTACCCGATAGTCCCGCAACCTCACCCACTGAGTCTGCGGGGTACGATTCAGGGGGAAAACGAAAGTCGTCGGCTCCCATCGCCACTGCTTGCGGACTTTCTTTTCCTTGCGCGCCGGCACGACGCGAACGGAAAACGACGGCAACAACCGCCGCGAATTGCGGAGCCCGATTCTTCCCACGACCGCGCGCCCGGCAAACACGTGATCGGGCAGACGCACATCCAGGCTTAATCCACGAAGCACCAGCGCCGATACCACGCCGGAGACCAAAATCGCCGCCAGCATTGCTGACACCACGATAAAAAGCAGATTGTTTCCTGTGTTCTGGGCCGCAAAGCCGATCACCAGCGTGACCAGCACATAGTAGACGCCCGCCTTCGTCACTTCATAATGAAACGTCTGCCGCAGCCGCTCCAATGCTACGCGACGCGCCAGGTAGGGCACGGTGACCAGCCCCACAAATGCCGCCATCAACAGCGCCACAGCCGCCAGAATCGCCGACGCCCACAGATGTCCCGCCTCGCCTGACGCGGTCGAAAAAAGCGCTGCCCCAAACGCCAGCGCCAATCCCACCAGCGCCAGCAAAAACTTGGCCCACACCTCCGCCGTAGCCGATTGCAGCCACGCCGGCGCGCCCCCGCTCCGGCCTTTGTCGTCAGTTACAGAATTTATGGTTGTTGACCCCACTATTCGCAGCCTAGCATCGTAGAGAGGAACGATCAACGAGAAGAGGCTTGCGGAGAAAGCCTTCGTAACCTAAGGTCTGCTGAGGAATCAAATAAGGCCTGGTACTCGGAGGTCAATACTCCGCCAGTTCCTTCATGGCGCGGAACAGGTCATTCGCCTGCGGCAAGATGGCATCTTCCAGAATGGGCTGGTAGGCGACAAATGTGTCAGCCGCGGCCACCCGGCGAACGGGCGCATCCAGTTGATCGAAAAGCTGATCGCCGATGCGTGCTGCTATCTCGGCACCGTAACCCCAGCTCAAAGTATCTTCGTAAGCCACCAGAACGCGATTCGTTTTCGTAACCGACGCTGCGATCGTCTCCCAGTCGAACGGATTCAGGCTGCGCAAATCGATCAATTCCACTTTCACGCCATGCTCGCGCTCAATCTTCTGCGCGGCCTGCAGCGCCCGCGGCACCACGGCTCCGTATGTGACTACGGTCAGGTCCGTTCCCGCGTTCACAATCTTCGCCTTGCCGAACGGAATCATGTAATCTGGCCCGGGATAGGCTGCGCGGCCGAAAGTCTCGCGATAGAGCCGCTTGTGCTCCAAAAACAATACGGGATCGTCGGAGCGGATCGCTGTGCGCAGCAACCCCGCTGCATCCAGCGCATTCGAAGGAAAAATAACTCTGAGTCCCGGAATGTGGGTGAACACGCTCTCGCCGCATTGCGAGTGATAAATCGCGCCTCCGGTCAAATATCCGCCGATCGCAACTCGAATGACCACGGGGCAGGAAAATGCATTATTCGAACGCCAACGGATCACCGAAAGTTCGTCACGAATCTGCATCATTGCGGGCCAGATGTAATCGAAGAACTGGATCTCCACCACTGGCTTCAGTCCGCGCGTCGCCATACCAGTCGCACGGCCCACGATGGCGGCCTCCGCCAGCGGAGAGTTGAACACGCGGTCGTTACCGAACTCGCACTGCAAGCCGAAGGTTAGCTTGAAAACTCCGCCCTTCCCTTTAACCAGCTTGCGCTTTAAATATTCTTCCCGGCTGCAATCTGCGACATCCTCACCGAAGATTACGATGCGCTCGTCGCGCTTCATTTCGTCGCGCAGCGTTGTATTGATCAGATCGGCCATGGTCTTCGCCACCGGCTTTTTGCCGTCGGCGGAATCCGGTCCGACAACCTCCCGCGTATCAAATGCCGAGGAAGTTGGATCAATGTCAGGCGAGTACACATACTGCAGGACACTCTCCGGTGCGGGCGGCAGTGCTGCGAGAGCCTGGTCTACCGCAACTTGTAGTTCTTCTTCAACTTTCTTTTCCAGTTCGTTGATTCCCTTTTCGTCGAGGATTCCCTCTCGCAGCAAAAACATCTGGGTGCGCGAAACCGGATCGCGGGCCGCATCCCGCTCACGTTCGGTATCCGGACGGTACAGTCGCTCATCGTCGGAAAGAGAATGCGAATACGGACGAATTACATGCGCATGTACAAAGGCTGGCCCGTGACCTTCTCGGCAATATTGCGTGGCGCGCCGAAATGCACCGTAACTGGCCACGGGATCGGTGCCGTCGACTTCTTCGAAATGAAAATTCGGGAATCCCGAAACCAAACGGGAAATGCTGCCTCCAGCGGTCTGCACTTCCACAGGCACCGAAATCGCGTAGCCGTTATCCTGCACGCAGAAAATCACGGGCAGCTTGTTCAGCGCAGCGGCATTCATCGCTTCCCAGAACTCACCTTCGCTGGTGGTGCCGTCGCCCAGGGAAACGTAGGTGACTTCATCGCCCCGGAAACTCACATCCTTGAAGTGGCGATAGTCGGATTTTTCGTCACCTTGAGAACTCGGCACTTCGACAGCATTCAGATGTTGCGCAAAGTATCGTCCGCCCTCCGCGCACCCCACCGCCTGCAAAATCTGCGATCCTGTGGGCGACGATTGGGTCACGACATTGAGCCGCTTGTAACCCCAATGCGAAGGCATCTGTCGCCCGCCGGAACTCGGATCGTCCGCCGCCCCCACTGCTTGCAAGAACATCTCCAGTGGCTTTGCCCCCAGCGCCAGGCACAGTGCGCGGTCGCGATAGTAAGGGTAGAACCAGTCGTAGCCAGTCTTAAGAGACATCCCAGCCGCCGCGCCAATCGCCTCGTGACCGGCCCCAGACATCTGGAAATATATTTTCTGCTGCCGTTTCAGCATGATTTCCCGGTCGTCAATCCGCCGGGAGGTGTACATAATGCGGTAGAGATCGATTAGCTGTTCGCGTGTAAGTCCCTCATAATTACGGGACTTCTTGCTGCCCGTAAGGGAAAGCTTGGGGTCGGTTTTTGTCGTCGCCATCCGGTTCCCTGGGTAAAGCCTATTAGATGTACGCCTGAAAACTAAGGTGCAGAGTGCTAGTGGGCAGGTTGCATTGTAAATGGGATGGGGAAATTCGAAAACATGGAAGTTTTGCGTACGGCGCTATTCCGAATCGCCTCGGCTCTCCGACTAGCCGTGCTCGGGAAGGGGTATGCCCGGAAAAACGAGGCTGCAGTGCGAGACCGTGGTCTGTGGGCTATCCCCGACGCGTTGTGCACGACTCACGTAGTCCAGGTTCAGTCCATACCCTCGATGCGCAGGATCGTGGTATAGACCCCAGACGAAGTTTCCTGGCGCGGAAATGCAATCAAGTAGCTGCGCAAGAGCAGTACGTGCGCTGAGGTTGTCTATGCCCTCGGCCGTGGAACAGCGAAGCAGGCTATTTACGGGTGCGCTGGGGGCCGGCGCCCATCTCATAGCCCGTCTGCTTCTGCAACTGGTCGCATATTGCCTGAAGGATCGGCACGCCGTTGCGCTGGGCTGCCGGAACAGTGATCGTGGCGTCGAGAACTGAGCTTGCCGAATCCGCTTTCCCGAGGCATCGGCAACCTCGTCAGGTAGAACATTCAGCCGCGGCCCATCGTTAGCGAGGCTAAACGTCAAGCCACATGAGGCGCCATATTCACGCTGCAGCCTTGCTAATGTCACCTCAACGCCATCGGTGCCGTGCAATCCTTGGGCTGAGTAGGTGAAGCTTCCATTTGGGCCTTCCATCTCGTCGCGCTTGCTGTAGCGGGGACCTTCATCGGTCACGGCTATCTTCTCGCGTCGCCGGATCTGGTTCAGCAGCGTTGGAGCGGGACGGGACAGGTCGGTCGGATCGCTCTTAATCGTGACTGATTCCTGAGCTACGATGGGGGGCAAGACAGCGGACCAAAATAAATGGCAGTAGCCGGCTCATTCTTCGTTCATTTCGCTACGGCGGCAGACCCAACGTAACTGAAGTTCAGCATGTATGCCTTGACGTCAGGGCCATAGTACAGGTCCCAGACAACGCTCCCAGGACGCACTGCTCCGTCCCAGAGGCGCTCGAGAGCTGCTCGGCCGCTCTGGCTCTCGATTCCCGCATTAGTTCGGTAGCGAGCCAGGCTATTGCCGGGAACGCTGGGGCCAACACCAATTTCATAGCCAGTATTCTTCCGGATTTGGTCGCATATCGCCTGTAGGAGCTCGCCGCCATCTCGCCGCGCAGGAGGAATGCTGATCACCGTATCTATGATAGATCCCTGCCTAACCGGGTCGCCTGCTGCGTTTAGAACCTCGTTTGGAAAGACATGCAAGCGCTTCCCTTCCCTTTTCACGGTGAAGGCGGGGCCGCCGAGTGACGCATATTCGGGCAACATTCTACTAATTGTGGCCTTCGCAGCCGCCGTGCTGCTAACGTCTGCCGATGCGAAGACGAATGTGATAGCACGTCCCTTGGGGAGAAGAATGTGGGGACCGTACGCCTTCTCCAGATCGGACCCCTTGGAGGCCTCAGCGGTAACGTCCTCAATGTCCGCGGCGTTTCCATATCGAGGATCCTCGTACGCGATCGAGATGTTCTCGCGCTGTCGCATTTGGCCGATGAGCGTCGAAATTGGACGCGACAGATCGCCGGGTCGCTGGCAATCGTGGTTGAATGCTGAGCCGCCGCCACTATGCTGACCCCACCAAAAAATAGTACTACCAACACTCGCAACACATGCCTGGCCTCCCTATTTCCAAGTTGTATTGGTTAAAGTCTCGGCGGTACGCGTGCTGGTCGCCGTTGTGGCTGTAATCCCTGCGCCTAAGTTCTGCGCAAAGCGCGGAGCATTGAGGAAAGCACCTTTAGCCGCGCTGCCCCGTTCCGCATAGTTCCAAGCTCCGCTCCAAATCTTGGAGCAGGTCTTCAGTATCTTCCAGCCCAACATTCAGCCTCACAATGCGATGCCCATACTCGGGACGCCCCTTCGCTCCATGAAAGTCATACGCCACGGCTAGACTCGTCACCCCGCCCCAACTATAGCCAATCTCGAACAACTCCAGCTCATCCACAAATGCCAGCACGTCGGCCTTCGTGGCTTCTGGTTTGAAGACGATGGAAAAGACGCCTGCCGATCCAGTGAAGTCGCGCTTCCAGAGATCGTGCCCCGGCGAGCTTTCAATCGCCGGATGAAGCACGCGATCAATCTCCGGCCTCGACACAAGCCAACGTGCAATGCGAAGGGCCGATGCCTCGATGTGCCGCAGGCGCACCGCCATGGTTCGCATGCCGCGCAGGGCCAGGCTGCAATCGTCCGGTGACGACGCGCTCCCCAACAGTTGCTGAGTCGCTCCTAATTGCTGGTATAGCGTCGAATCTTTCACCGTCACCGAACCCATCAGCAAGTCGCTGTGGCCTCCCACATATTTTGTGAGTGCCTGCATCGTAATGTCGGCGCCGTGGGCAAACGCGTCGAAGTACACGCCCGCGGACCACGTGTTATCCAGCGCCACCAGCGCCCCGTGGGCGTGCGCGGCCGCGGAGAGGGCAGGCACGTCTTGCACTTCCATCGTGATCGATCCAGGACTCTCGCACCATACAAGCCGCGTGCTCTCGCGCAGCAAATCCTTGATCCCTGCTCCGATTTCTGGCGGATAAAAACTAGCTTCCACTCCGAACCGCCGCAACACATGGCGAGCCAATTGCCGGTTGGGGGTGTAGACACTCTCCGGAATCAGAATATGATTGCCGCTCTTCAACAACGCAAGATTAATCAGCGAAATCGCACCCTGCCCTCCGGGCGTGATGATCGTCCGATAACCTTTTTCCAGCTCGCAAATCTTTCCCGCAAGTTCGAGGGTCGTGGGCGTACCGTACAGACCGTACGTGTAGCCCACTTCGTACTGATCCCAACTGTCATCGACCGCAGCGGCATCGGGAAACAATGTGGTCGATCCGCGAAATACCGGACTGGCCAGCGACCGGTAACCCTCCGGCACATGCACATCGGAATGAATCAGACGCGTCCTCCAACTCTTCGCCATGCCGGAATTATACGGGGCGCCGGTGCTGAGTTCCGCAGGGTGCGCCAAGGGCGGATTCTCCTCAGAGCTAGTAATTGAACCGAATTTCAAGAGCAGGCTGCATAGTGCAAGCTGGATTGCGCAGCCTCTTTCGGACGAATGCTGACGGTCGACGGTGGCGTGCTTTATTCTGGAAGCCGATGATCCAGTTCCGAAGAGTCTTCAACCCGCGCCACATCAAGCTGGTGATCTTTGATCTCGACGGCACTTTAATCGATTCGCGCCTCGATCTGGTGCACTCTGTGAACGCGGCCCTGCGCCATATTGGACGGCCTGCATTGCCCGATGACGTCATCGCCAGCTACGTGGGGGATGGTGCCCCGATTCTGATTCAACGCGCGCTTGGAGGAGAGGCGGTCGATGGGGCGATCGTGCGCCAAGGTCTGCAGTTTTTTCTGTCTTACTATCGCGAACATAAGCTTGATCACACCACGGTGTACGCCGGCATTCATGAATCGCTCAGCGTAATTCAGAATTCATCTCGCCCAGGCCCCAACGCCGATCAGCCTGGCGAATCGAACCGCGTTGTTCGTAAGCTGGCGGTGCTCTCGAACAAACCTGTCGTGCCGTCTCGCGCTATCGTCGAAGCACTCGGTCTGGGCTCATTCTTTACCCAGGTCTATGGCGGAAATAGTTTTGCCAGCAAGAAGCCCGACCCAGAAGGCGCGCGCAAGTTGCTTGAGGAAAATGGCGTGCGTCCGGAAGAAACTGCGATCGTTGGCGACTCCCACGTAGACGTCGAAACCGGACGCAATGCGGGCCTGTGGACTGTAGGCGTGAGTTACGGTTTCGCCCCGCACACATTGGAGGCAAGCCAGCCGGATGTGCTCGTGGACGCGCCTCACGAACTCGCCGAAGTTCTTGCTTGAAAAAATGTCTGTTCCTTCTGCTTATTCTGCTGCCGCGCCCTCGTGTAGACTCAGCGACGATGAGCGATTCGACTGGGTTCACCGCTTCCGAACTACGCAAGCTGCGCAGCCTGAAGGACCCCCATGGCATTCAGCAGTTTCTGGACGATGTTCCGTATCACCTTGCGGATACGGCATGGTCTCCGCGACGAGTTTTAGCACAGCAAACTGCGCATTGCCTGGAAGGCGCCATCTTTGCCGCGGCGGCACTGCGGGCCAATGGATATCCTCCGCTGCTGCTTGACTTTGAAGCTGAACACGACACCGATCATGTGATCGCCATCTTTCGCGAGAACGGATGTTGGGGTGCAGTCGCGAAATCCAACTACACCGGATGCCGCTGGCGCGAGCCCATCCATCGTACCCTGCGCGAGTTAGCCTTAAGTTATTTCAATATTTACGTCAATCTGCGGAGGGAGCGCACGCTGCGGCGATTTTCGGTCCCTGTCAATTTGAAACGCTTCGATTGCCAAAACTGGATGACCACAGACAAGCCGGTATGGTTCATCGTGTATCACCTGTTCGACATCAAGCATTACCCGCTGATCACCCCGGCCATGTCAAAGCGACTGCATCGCGCCGACGAGCGGCTGTTTCAAGCGGAGTGTCTCGGCAAAGCGTTGAAGAACCGCGGTTAATGCGGGCGACACTCCAACTAGATAAAGGCGGAACGATCCGAAAAGAATCGTCCCGCCCCTACTCGTAATGCTCCGCCGGATTTACTTGAACGCGATTACTCCGAAGGTTCCCGCCACATTGCCGCTCGGACCAGCCGTAAAGAACAACTGGTTCTTCCCTCCGTTACCGCCCGTGCCATCGCCGAAATCAATTCCCCAAAGTTGGTCAATAGCAATGGGGTTGCCCGCCGTGTCCTTAACCCTTCCCACGAACTTTCCGGTCGTGCCGTCGAAAGCATTGATGGTTCCGGTGTTGGTATTGTTCGAGATCAGAAGCCGAGTGCTCAACGGTCCAAACGTTGTCGGGGCCAAAGCAATCCCCCAGGCCTGGTTAAGCGGCAGCCCTTCAATCAAATGCTTCCCCGGAGCCACAGGCGTGCCATCTTCTTTGAATACGTCGACGAAGCCGCCGTTCCCACCGCTGACGCTGGCAAAAGTCACATAGACCAGTCCATTTATGTCGCGGATGCCGAACGGCGCGAAGCCCGCGGGCAGTGTGCTGTCGGTAAAGGACTTCACCAGGCTGAAGTTGCCGTCGAACACATCCACCTTGTTGTTCGCCATATCGGCAGCGTACAAGCGGTTCCCTGACGCCTTGTTTGTGATGGCCAACCCCGTGTATACCGATGGAGTTTTACTGGTCGAGGTGTCTACCGCGATAATCGCCTGATTGAGGTTTGACTGGGGCGCCCATCCGCTGATGGTTCCATCCAACGTGGCAAACAGGAAAACTGATGGCCACCCTTGGACCTGGAACTCCTTGGTCGTCGACGCGCTCCAGACAATGCCCGTCGGCAAACCAGGGCCGTTCGCTCCCATTGGCGAGTCTGGACCGTTTCCTGCGGTGGGGATTAACACCCTCAGTCCTTGTGCCACTCCGCTGGCATTGTAAAGGGTCGACCATCCGGAGTTATTGTCACTGACCCACCAAGGTGAGCCGGGTGCATGCACGAGTCCCCACCCATTCACCAGCAGCGGATCGATGTGTACAGCCGCTTTCACTTGGTTCGAACTTAGGTTTGTGAGTTGATATTGAGCAGCGGCCGTGCTGGAGATAAACGTCAGCATCGCTCCGAGGGCGGAGGTTAGCGCTAAGGTACGACTTATAAAACGGGACATGGTCAGTTCTCCTTGGTTGAAGTGCGAGGGCCGTCCGCCAAAGATTCAGTGGCACGTCTCATCGGCAGCGCAAGCAAGGTTAGGATCTAGGCCATGCCAGCATGTCACCATTTCGTAATCAATTTGTATAATTTTTGTCTCTACATCCCACGAGCGCCAGCCCCGACCTTCAGGCCCTGCTGCTTTGTATCGGCGAGATAGGCGAAATATAAGGATAAAAGCTAAAATGCTTACGTGGGTTATCGCGTCGTCGTTCTCTTCATGCTTCTAACTTCTGGGCTGGCGCGCAGTCAGCAGGATCAACGCCCGTCTGTCGAAGCTCCCGCTGCCAGCAACTCCGCAGAAACACTGGACATTACGTCCCTGCCCGATCTGAAGCCCGACGCTCACGGCGCGCTTTCGCAGGAGCAGATGCAGCGGCTTTTTCGTGTGGTCGCCGACAAGGACATCGAAAACGACAAGAGGCTGCGCAATTACACCTACCTTGAACGCGACGAAGAACACAAACTCGATGGCAAGGGGCAGGTGAAATCAACAGAAGCAAAAACTTACGAAGTGATGGAGCTTTACGGCGAGCAGGTGCAGCGGCTGACAGAAAAAAACGATAAGCCACTCGACGCCAAGGACGCGGCGAAGGAAGAAGAAGAGATTCAGAAGATCATCAACAAACGCAAAGATGAATCAGAAAACGACCGCAGGAAACGCGGGGAAAAAGAGCAGAAAGGTCGCGAAGAGGATCGCAAGTTCGTTCTGGAAGTGGCAGATGCCTACAACTTTAAGCTCGTGGGAACGGAACTTGTAGGCGGACGCGAGGCCTGGGTAATCGACGGCGAGCCACGGCCGGGCTTCGTGCCTCATATGAAGCAATCCAAGTTTCTGACGAAATTCCGCGGGCGAGTCTGGATCGATAAGAGTGATTTCCAACTCGCCAAAATGGACGTCGAATGCCTGGATACGATTTCCTGGGGACTGTTCATGGCTCGCATTCATAAGGGTTCACGCTTCATGCTGGAGCAAACGCGGGTGAACGAAGAAGTGTGGCTGCCGCGAGAGCTTACGGTAAAAGTCGACGTGCGTCTCGCCCTGCTTAAGAACTTCAACGTCGATTTGGAGCAGAGTTTCCGCGATTATAAGAAGTTTCGCGCTACTTCAAGGGTTTTGGCTGTCGAGGATGTTCAGAAAAAATAAGCGGCGGTTTTGACTCCGCGGAATTGCCGGTTCGGCGCCGCGTATTCCCAAATCCGTTCAGCCTCTGAACCCCAACCTCTGCCAGCGTCATCTAGTAATCTCAATCGTTTAGGTTCTCGCGGGAGAAAGCATGTCTACCCAGGTAACGCCTCTGTTCGCCGACATTCGCAGCGAGGCTTTCCCAGTTCTCACAGCCGAACAGATCAACCGACTCCGCCCCCTGAGCAAGGTGCGAGACGTGAAAGCGGGTGACATCTTGTTTGAGCCGGGCGACAGCGACATCCCGTTTTTCGTGCTGCTCTCGGGAAGCATGGAAATCGTGCAGCCTGACCTGCAGGGCGAGCGCCTGATCGTTAAACATGAGGCTGGCCAGTTTTCCGGCGAAATGACGATGATTTCCGGCCACCGCGCGCTGGTGCGCGGCCGGGTCACGTCAAGCGGTGAATTCCTGGAAATGACCAGCGAAAATTTGCGGGCTCTGGTCGCCAGAGATGCCGAGCTCAGTGAAATCTTCATGCGTGCTTTCATCCTGCGACGGGTAACGTTGATCAACCGTGGACAGGGAAACGTCGTACTGATGGGATCCCGCCACTCAGCCCAGACGCTGCGTCTGCGCGAGTTTCTCACCCGCAATGGACATCCCCACACCTACGTCGATCTCGACACCGATACCAGCGCGCAGGAACTGCTCGACCGGTTTCATGTCACCATTGAAGAAATTCCCGTCGTCATCTGCAACAACCACACAGTGCTGCGCAGTCCTTCGATTCAGGAATTGACCAAATGCCTCGGACTTAATTCCCCTATCACACAATCGGACCTGCGGGATCTGGTGATTGTCGGCGCAGGGCCAGCCGGTTTAGGCGCCGCCGTCTATGCCGCATCGGAAGGTCTCGACGTTCTGGTGTTTGAGGCCGATTCTCCCGGCGGACAGGCGGGATCAAGTTCCAAGATCGAAAACTACCTGGGCTTCCCCATGGGAATCTCCGGAAACGAACTGGCCGGGCGCGCCGCTGCGCAAGCGCAAAAGTTTGGCGCAAAGGTGCTGATCGCCGACCGCGTAACGCGATTGAACTGCGATCGGCGCCCATACGAGTTGACCGTCGACTCCGGCCAAGTCATTCGCGCGCGCACCGTGGTCATCGCCAGTGGCGCACAGTACAACAAACCCAGGATCGAAAACCTGACTCAGTTTGAAGGCCAGGGCATTTATTACGGAGCCACCTACATCGAGGCGCAGTTGTGCGGGAAAGATGACCTGATCGTGGTGGGTGGCGGGAACTCGGCTGGACAAGCGGCTGTTTATTTATCGCAAACCGCAGGTAAAGTTCATTTGCTGGTGCGCTCGGCACAGTTGTCGGACACCATGTCCCGCTACCTGATCCAACGTGTCGAAGAAAATCCCGCGATCGAAATGCATTACTGCACGGAGATCGTCGCTCTCGCCGGCGGCACCCAGCTGGAGCAAGTAACCTGGCAGAACAAGAACACGGGCGAGACAACAACCCACAATATCCGGCACCTCTTCATCATGGCGGGAGCTTCGCCGCATACCGACTGGTTGAAGGGTTGCGTGCTCCTCGATAGCAAAGGTTTCATCCTCACCGGCCGGGATCTTGATCCGCTTTCCCAGAGCTTCAACTGGCCGCTTCCCCGCGCCCCGCAAATGTTGGAGACCAGCCTGCCCGGCGTCTTTGCTGTCGGTGATGTTCGCGCCGGAAATGTGAAGCGCGTAGCCTCCGCCGTCGGCGAAGGATCGATTTGCATCTCTCTAGTGCACCGGGCGCTGGCGGAGTTGTAAGGCCGGCAACTCCTGTACACTGCTGCGGTTATGCGGAGTGGAACTCGAGTTCGCTGATGCAGAAACATCTTTTCTTGCTGGTAGTTCTGTTTCTGCCTGCTATCGCGACGGCGCGGGATAAGCCGGAGAATTGGGTAGAGATACGGAGCCCGCACTTTGCCGTTATCAGCAACTCGAATGAAAAGCAGGCGCGCGGCCCGCCGCCGTGGTCGCGATTGAGATTCATAAGTAAGCCAGATGAGGGTTTCAGTATTGCGACCTGGCAGTAAACCGGTGAGTCCCGCCTTATTTCGCCACCGTTATAATTAAAGAGCTTGTTAGTCGGCGAAATTGCTGTCGGTGACTGCAGTCTGGTCGGCGAGAAAACCGAGCTGAGCTCGTTCGGTGGGGACAGCCGCGGCTGTCCCCACATTGGCATTGCCGCAGCAGCAGTTAAAGGCTAGGAGCTTCTTCCATGGACTTCAAACTCGTTTCCGACTACAAGCCGCAGGGCGATCAGGGCCGCGCGATTGAATCTCTTCTGCGCGGCATCTACGACCGCGAGCAGCATCAGGTCTTGCTGGGAGTCACGGGCTCCGGCAAGACTTACACCATGGCCAAGGTGATCGAGGCGGTAAACCGTCCCGCGCTGGTGATGGCGCATAACAAGACGCTGGCGGCCCAGCTTTATCACGAGTTCAAGAATTTCTTCCCGCACAACGCGGTCGAGTATTTTGTTTCTTACTACGATTACTACCAGCCCGAGGCCTACGTTCCCGCCGCCGACCTCTTCATCGAAAAGGAAGCGACCATCAATGATGAGCTCGATAAGCTGCGCCTCTCGGCGACCCGATCTTTATTTGAGCGCCGCGATGCTTTGATTGTGGCATCGGTGAGCTGCATCTACGGCCTGGGCTCACCCGAGGCTTACTACGGCATGATGCTGTTTCTGGAAAAAGGTCAGAAGATCACACGCGAAGACATCACGCGCAAGCTGGTCGACATCCTTTACGAGCGTACCAACGGCGAATTCCGGCGCGGAACATTTCGAGTGCGCGGAGACGTGATCGAAGTCTTCCCTACTTATGACGACATGGCTTACCGCATCGAATTGTGGGGAGATCAGGTGGAGTCGCTGGCCCAGATTGATCCCCTGTTTGGCACGGTGAAGCAGAAGTATATGCGGCTGCCGATTTATCCCAAGACGCATTATGTAATGAAGGAGGAAACTCGAGCGTCGGCGGTGGAATCGATCAAGAAAGAACTCTCCTGGTGGGAAGTAGAACTGGAGAAGCAAGGGCGCGTGGTCGAATCGCAGCGCATTCATCAGCGCGTGAAGTTTGACTTGGAAATGATCAAGGTCATGGGCTACTGCCACGGAATCGAAAATTACTCGCGGCATTTCACCGGACGCATGCCGGGCGAACCTCCGCCAACACTACTGGATTATTTTCCGCGCGACTATATGATGTTCGTCGACGAATCGCACCAGACCATTCCGCAGTTGCGCGGTATGTATGCCGGGGATCGTTCGCGCAAGGAAACGCTAGTCGAGTATGGCTTCCGGCTGCCCTCGGCGCTGGACAACCGTCCGCTAACGTTCGAGGAATTCGATCACCGTACGAATCAACTCGTTTATGTCTCCGCGACTCCCGGTCCTTACGAGTTAACGAAATCGGCGGGCGTCGTGGTGGAGCAGATCATCCGGCCCACGGGTTTGATTGATCCAGAGGTCGAAGTGCGCCCGGTAAAAGGTCAGATCGACGACCTTCTGCATGAGATTCGGGCCCGCGTGCGCCAGGGCGAACGCGTCCTGGTCACAACGCTAACCAAGCGCATGGCCGAAGACCTGGCCGAATACTATGCCGAAGTGGGTGTGAAATGCCGTTATATGCATTCGGAAATCGAGACGCTCGAGCGAGTGAAGATCCTGCGCGATCTGCGCAAAGGCGATTTCGATGTATTGATCGGCATCAATCTGCTGCGCGAAGGTCTCGATCTGCCGGAGGTTTCGCTGGTTGCGATTCTCGACGCGGATAAGGAAGGCTTCCTGCGTTCGTGGGGGTCGTTGATCCAGACCATAGGCCGCTGCGCCCGCCATCTGCGCGGACGCGCGATTCTCTACGCCGACCGCATGACCGATTCCATGAAGCGCGCCATCGATGAAACCTTGCGACGCCGCGAGATCCAGACCGCATACAACCTGGAGAACGGAATCACTCCGGAATCGATCGTCCGACCACTCGATATGACACTGGCCGGAATCATCGCCGCCGATTACACCGACCTGACGGGCGGCGAAGTCGAAGGCATGCCAGAATTCAAATCGCAGGAAGAATTGGACAGGTACATCGTCAATCTCGAAAGCGACATGCGCGAGGCGGCCAAGCGATTTGAGTTTGAGAAGGCGGCGAAGTTGAGGGACACAATCAAGGAGTTACGGACGAAAGAGTTCTTGTTCGCCTGAAATGTGGGACGAAAGCGATCCTCTGCGACCACTGCGCTAACCGAAGTTCGTCGGGGAAGTGCCAATTTCTGCGATTTTTGAGTTCGGATGCGACACAAGTCTTGTCTTTGCAATCGCGAGTTCAGAAAACGCGATGTAGTGCAGACCTACCCTCTTGAAGCCA
>Ga0307474_10000466_pt1 | contig 28960 bp, 26 predicted proteins | sample atmos_gasesECM1C_2_FD_203312 | JGI IMG/M metagenome (GOLD analysis project Ga0307474, IMG submission 203312) | Hardwood forest soil microbial communities from Morgan-Monroe State Forest, Indiana, United States - atmos_gasesECM1C_05 | ecosystem: Environmental > Terrestrial > Soil > Temperate... | reverse complement strand
TCATTGGCGGCTCCTTTCGCCCCGAGTCTTGGTTCTTCGCAAAAACTCAAGTCTACTCGGCGCCCGCAAGGAGCCGTCGTTGTTATCCAATCAAGCGCAGCGAAGGATCTGGGTCCTTGCCGGCACTACGAGTAACGCTTTCGGAGGCAAGTACCCAGATCCTTCGCTGCGCTCGGGATGACATTCGTATGGGGACACGGCAAGTGTGGAACTCTTAAGCGGCGCAACGTGACCGGTCACGAAGATGAGGCTGGGTCCTGCTAAACTACCGGTTCTGCTCATGAAGACGCTCCTGTTCGCTTTGACTCTCAGCATTGGGCTTTTGCAGCCGCGCCCCGCCGCCCCGCAAAGTACAGACTCCGCGACCTTGGTTAGTCCGAACCTGGCCACTCCCCAGGAAAAGCATTTGCGGAACGTGCGCCAGCTCACCTTCGGGGGACAGAATGCTGAAGCTTACTTTTCGGCGGACGGCCAAGAGCTCATCTTCCAGTCCACGCGGGACAACCTGCAATGCGACCAGATGTTCACCATGAACGTCGACGGATCCAATGTTCGCATGGTCTCAAACGGCAAGGGGCGTACCACCTGCGGATACTTTTATCCCGATGGCAAAACCATTCTGTATTCGTCCACGTATCTGGCGGACGCGCAATGCCCTCCCCGGCCGGACTTTTCTAAGGGATACACCTGGGCGGTGTATCCGGGTTTCGACATCTTTGCCGCCAATCCCGACGGCTCCGGCCTCATGCAACTTACCGACAGCCCAGGCTACGACGCCGAGGCCACGATCTCGCCCAATGGCAAGCACATCGTTTTCACTTCCATGCGCAATGGCGATCTCGATATTTACACCATGGACGCCGACGGGAGGCACGTAAAACAACTCACTTACGAACTGGGATACGATGGCGGGCCAGTCTACTCGCCCGATGGAAAGTGGATTGCCTATCGCGCATATCATCCCGCCAGCGAAAAGGAAATTAGCGAGTACAAGGATTTGCTGGCGCAGAATCTAATCCGCCCGACCTCCCTCGATCTTTGGATTATGAAAGCCAACGGCAGGCACAAGCGTCAGATCACGCATCTGGGTGCAGCCAGCTTTGCGCCTGCGTTTTCGCACAGCGGCAAACGAATTATTTTTTCCTCGAACCGGGGCTCGACGGGCGGGATGGGCAACTTCGAGCTTTACGTCATCGACGTGAATGGCAAGCACCTGGAACAGATCACGTACAGCCCGGGCTTCGACGGATTCCCCATGTTTAGCCCAGACGGCAAGAAGCTGGTGTGGGCATCGAATCGCAATGCCAAGGCCCCGCACGAAACCAATATCTTCATCGCCGACTGGGTGCCGTAAGCGGCAAAAGCGCCAAATATCGTTTGTCATTCCGAGGGAGCGAAGCGACGAGGAATCAGGGTTTACCCGGCGACGGCAAGAACCTGGATTCCTCGCGTTGCGCGGGATGACGACATTGTCGGCGAATCGGGATGAATTGCGAAGGACAGAAGTTCTCGGCCTTCCGATTGCCCTTCTGGAACCTGCCCATCGCATCCCGCGCCGTATAATTAACTCGTCACGCAATGGAATCTTGGATGAAATCTCGCCAATGGTTGATCACGGTTGGACTGCTGATCCTGGCGTTGGCTGCGGTGATCGGATCGATCCTCACTCGCGATCTGGGCGCGCTGCATTCGCCCGCAGCTTCGGGAGCCGCAACCGAGCAAACTCCGCTGGTGGACGAGCGGCCGCTACAGACCGCCCGCACTTTGGTCAAACTGGCATCCGGCGAAGACGAGGGCCGATTTGCGAACCGGGCAGAGGAACTGGCGGACCACGAGGTTGACCTCGCCTTTCACGACGCTCTGCGCGATGCCGCGAACCACCCCGTGCAACCGACGGTGCAGAACCGCGAATTCTATGAGCATGCGAGCCAGTCCGAGGCGCAGGTCAAAGCCGATCAGGATCGGGTCGACCAACTGAAAAGCCGGCTTGCCTCCAAGGGTGCTCACCCGGAAGGTTTGCAGGAACAGCTTGACGTCGCCCAGGCTCAGCTGGAACTCGATCAGGATGAGGCCAGTGATGCCAAAGAAGACCTGATTCGGTCGGGCGCCGATCCCGGAAGTTTGATCCAACGTCAGTTCGATCAGCATCAGGCTGCCGAACACGGAAACGATGATAAGCCCGGAGCGGCGCCTGCCAATAACCCCGCGGTCAATTACCAGGCCGGGAGCCTGTGGGCCCAGTTCGCTGCGTGGCGCGCTTTGCGCAGTCGAACACTCCCATTAGAGCAAGCGCAGAACGAAGCCAACCAGATGGCCAGCACGCTGGTTGCGCAGCACGCTGCTTTGGATAAGCAAATCAAAGCCGGAAAAGCGAAACAGCGGGAGAACCCGCCGGCCACAAGCCCGTCCGGCACCCAGTCGGATTCGGGTCCACCCGCTTCCGGTCAATCGGGAAGCCAGCAAGGCTCCGCAACGGCCGCGCCCACCGCGGTCAAAGCGCTGCGTCGTCTCTCCGATGACCAAAAGAACCTGGCTGATTTCGACAAGCGCATTCAAGATGAGCAAGAATTGGCCAACAGTTATGCTGGCTGGATCGGCGTGATCCGCTCTCACCAGCGCGCCGCGTTGCACGGCATGATCCAGTCGGCACTCGTGATCGTCCTTATCGTGCTGACGGTGTATCTCACCGATCGTTGGGTCGAGCGCTATCTCGCTGAGATGGGACAAGAGCGCACCCGCCTGCATACTCTTCGCGCCGTGATTCGTTTTGCCATACAGGCTGTGGGCGTCGTGCTCATTCTCCTCGTGATTATTGGCGCCCCCCAACAGACGACAACCTTTCTGGGCCTGGCGACCGCGGGCATCACCGTCGCGATGAAGGATTTCATCGTCGCCTTCTTCGGCTGGTTCGTGTTGATGGGAAAAAACGGGCTCCGCGTGGGCGACTGGGTCGAGATCAACGGTGTCGCGGGTGAGGTGGTCGAGATCAATCTGCTGCGCACGGTCTTGCTCGAAACCGGCAACTGGACCGATACCGGCCATCCCACCGGCCGCAAGGTAGCCTTCGTAAACAGCTACGCCATCGAGGGCCACTTCTTCAACTTCACCACCAGCGGCCAGTGGATGTGGGACGAGCTGCAGATTACCGTCCCACCCAATCAGGATCCGTACCCGCTGGTCGATGCCATCCAGAAAACGGTGGCAAAGGAGACGGAAAAGACGGCCAGCGCGGCCGAGGAAGAATGGAAGAATGCTTCCAGCAATTACAAAGTCAGCTCAGTCTCAGCCGCGCCGACGGTCAACTTGCGCCCAACCTCGGCAGGCGTGGACGTTCATGTGCGCTACATCGCGCGGGCTCAGGAGCGCTCTGCCATCCGGGCGCGTTTGAACCAGGCGTTAGTGGAATTGCTGCATCACCGCGGCGTGGATGAAAAGAAAAGCATATCCGCGGCGAAATAGGAGTTTCCGCGACGAGGACAACTTTGTCTACGGAGTGATCTCGAACACCACGCCGTAGTTGTAGGTGCCGCCGAGGGAGGTCGTGCCGTACAGGTTGCCCTTGCTATCCATGGTCAAGCCGTTTGGATATTCGCCGTCCGCGCCGCGGAATCGGTGTACCAGGCTGTACTTCCATGTACCGTTCTTCTGCGGCGCGAGTTTGAAAACCACGCCGCAGCCGCCGTTGCACGCGGCGGTCCCCGCCGTGCCATATAAGTTTCCACTTCTGTCGAACACCAGATTGCCTCCCGGGGCAAACCCGTTCCTATCGTTGGGGAAGCCATACACTAGGGTTTCCTTCCAGCGGCCCTCCCTGGTTTCCGTGAGCTTGAACACCGTTCCGCTCTGGGTCGGACCGCCGTGGGTCGCAGTGCCGTAGACATTGCCCGACGCGTCAACCGTCAGTCCGCCGTAAGGATAGCGGCCATCGTTCTTGAAGGTCCCAAAAACATGCAGCCGATGATACGTCCAGGTGCCGTCGGAGTTAGGCGTGAGTTGGAAAGCCACCCCGCAATAGCACTGCGGATAATTAAATCCGCCCTCGTAGGTGGTGCCGTATAGGTTGCCCTTGGCGTCCCAACTGGGGGGCACGAGAGGCCTGGACCCGTGCTTGCAATTGTTTCCATTGCACAAGTCGTAGACCATGGTCAGGTTCCAGCCATCGCTCCCCTGCCACAACTCCTGCACGGAGTCGCCCCAGAAACCGTAGAGATTCTTGCCTTCAGCATCCGCGATCAGGCCGATATTCGTTCCGTAAACTGGCAGGGCGTTGAAACTCCATCCGCCGGACCCCGGGGTCAACTGGTAGAGCAGGAAGCCATTTTGCGATCCGCCATAAACGTTGCCTTGTCTGTCGAGGGCCAACGCGGTGTCCGGAGTGCCTTGAGTGTTTGGATCGGTAAAAGTAAACGGCACGCTCTCGTGCCACCTATTTCCGGCGCGCTTCAGTTCAAATATCACGCCGCAACCCCAACCAAAGCACCCCGTGCCGGAGCCACCGCCCGCAGCGCCGTAAAGGTTGCCTTTCGCATCCATTGCGAGAGCGGCAAAAAGAATCGGACCACCGCCGTCACTGCGACCAGTAAAGTTGTGTAACACTTTGAATTTGTTGGCGGCCCAGGAATGAGGCGTCAAGAAGAGAGCTATCGATAGAGTCGCCGCAAGCGTTGGGAGGAACGGTTTGATCCTCATTTGATACCACCTTGCTGGGCTGCTTGGCCAGACCGGGGGCTAGCAGGGAGCTCTGCTGCCCTCCACTGTAACATGCTTGGCAAGAGCGCCGACGGGGTGGAACGATCGTGGTCCCGCCCCTGCCGCGATGATTTCACACTACCCAGGTCAGTCGTCTGGGTCACCATCCTCCGGCCCGATCGGCGTGGCGTTATTTGCTTGGTAGTAGTTCATAAAGTAATTTGCGTCGTAGGAGGGGTCGGTCGGCAAAATCGGCGTGAAATTGCGGTACGGCCCCAGAAAAAAGTCCCACAGCGGAACAACCTGCTTCTTCTGGCAAACTGCGTCAAGCGAGTTTTGGTCCGCGTAGGTGTACTGCGTAGGGCCGGGCTGGGCAATCGCAGCATTTGGTCCGAGGAAGTTGTTTTCAGTGAACTTCAAAATGCTGCCGAAATCGTGCGTCCAGCATGGGTCCGGCGGGTAAGTAGGCGGCCCCGAGATCGGACCGGAAATGGTGTGCGGTTGTGTGTACGCCGAGACCACCAGCAGGGGGACACGGAAACCGTACACGTAGCCGCAGCCCCAGCCGTTCGGCGCGAACGCATCGCTGCATGGAAGGCCATTTTTTGCGGTGTAGGTAACCGGAGGCGGAACGTGATCGTAAAAACCGCCCCAGTCGTCCCAGGTAATGAAAATGGCGGTGTCCTGCCAGTAGGTTTGGCCATTGTCCGTGCAGGTGCTGTTGCCGATGGCGTCGACAATATCCGCGACATAGGATGGCCCGCTACTGTTGTCGCGGAACCCGGGGTGGTCGGACCAGATTTCGTCGGGGATGGCCCAGCTTATCGCCGATAGGTTACAGGCTGCGATGTCGTTGAGTATCGGCACAGACTTCCTGTAGTCGGTCTTCGCGACCGACACGTGGCCCCACTCGGCCCCGCCGCATGGCCCGTTACCGGTTTTGGCGGAGTAGCATGTCTGAGGGTTAGCCCCCGGGGCGTTCCAGATTATTCCAACGTCGTCGGGCGTATAGTAGGTCCAGCTAACACCCCTATCATGAACAAGACCGGTGCTGGGGTCCTGGTAGGTAACCAGGGTGTTATGGTCGTAGCATTCTGAGAATACTTTTGACCCCAGTTCATTTCCTCCGGGATCGATCCACTTTGGCCCCTGGTTAGTGACTGGGCATCCGCTGTCGTAGAAGCTCGCGTTCTCCGCGACAAAGTCCTGGTAGTAGTTGTTAGGGTCGCCGGGAAAGACCGGCCCCGAAGTACCTCCGAAAAGAAACTGGTGCGCCTCGAAACTGGGGCCTTGATGCGTCTGAAACATGTAATTCGCGAATCCGTAGTTGGTGGCAATATCGAAATATGGTTGCACCGTGGAACGCGTCACGTACTCGTACCCGATACAGTTGGGCCAGTCTCCACTATCCAAGCAGAACCCATCCATCCGGCAACGTCCGCTGGAGTCGGCGTCGCAATCGGCCACCCAGCCCGCATTGGGACCGGGGCCCTGATGGTTGTGACTGCCGCCGCCGGTCAGCAGGTTCCCGACGGGTTGCGTACAAGTGATGTAGGGCCCGCCGTTGTTCTTGGACGCCAGGTTTGGCCCGCCGTTGTCGATGTCAACACCCGGCTCGAATTGATGCTCCGAGCCACATGTCGCCTGCGGTCCGGCTCCGGCGCCAAACAGATTATCCGGTGTGCGGTTTTCCTGGACGATAATCACAACGTGGTTGAAATGCGGCGGCTTTACGTAGTTTTGGGCTTGCGCGACAACCGCCACGAAGAGCGCAAACAACACGACAGCCTTGAACATTGGCTTGGTCACAGGTTCTCCTTATTTGCGGCTGCTGGTTGGCTTACGATGAAAGAAGGAAGAGAGCCGCGGCTGAGGCCCTTGTGCAGAGAGCTGGCTCGTGGCGTGCATCGAAGAGAGAGGGACAGAGGACGAACGACGAAGCGAGCCACACGCTCACCTCCCGAAGTTTCCCCCTCAAGAACTTCGCAAGGAGCCTACGCCCGCTTGCGGGGTGCGTCAAGAAAATTGTCTATCACGGAGCGCTATAGCCGCGCGCCTCTGCGGGCAAGATCCAACGCGCCCGTTGCGGGATCAACTAAGTTCGGGTTCGGCGAAATGTGGGGATACGCGGCGCGCAACCTGTCGTAGAAAACTCTGCGAACGGCATCGCTATTACAGAAGACGCCTCCCGAGACGGCAACTGATAAGGATTCACCCTTCTCAAATATGCGATCGATAACAAGTCCGGCCAAGGCAGCCAGTTCTGAGCCAGCCTGGGTCAGAACATGACGCGCAATCTCATCGCCCGCTTCACCGGCGGACAGCACCGTCGGGAACAATGCAGAAAAATCGGGAGCCGAATTGGCCATCACGACTAACTGTTCGACCAGGCTCACACCCCAGAACTTCATGATGCCCTCGAGCAATAGACTCGTGCTCTGGTGTCCCGCTTGGTCATAAGCACGCAATGACGCCGCTACAGCCGCGTGCCCAATCCAGTGTCCGGAGCCTTCGTCAGAGATAGCAAATCCCCATCCACCTGCCCGTGCCAGTTGCCCCTTCGCGTTGCGCCCATAAGCAATCGAGCCCGTTCCGGCAATGACGATGACTCCCGATCCACCGCCAAATGCTGCTTCCATGGCGATCACCTGGTCACCCACAATTTCTATTTCGCCGCCAACTAACTCTAACAACAGCCGCCGCACCACGTTGGCGATCTCAGGACGCGCTCCACCTGCAATTCCGACACAAGTTTTCTTGATTTGCGCCGGAATGATTTTCGCCTCAGCACAGGCCTGTCGTATAGCAGAGCTCAGACTTTCACGGGCTTGTTGTTCTCCAAGCCGTACCACGTTGCTGCCGGCCGATGTCCCAGTGCCTAGCACTGAATTCTCATCGCCGATGATGCACGAGGTCTTGCTGCCGCCGCCGTCGATACCGAGGAAGATGCTCACGAGCGTAGTTCTATCACAGATGTTCTGAACGTAGCGCAGGCGTTCACGCCCGTGCGGAAGTCGATTCAAAGTCAATAGTTCTTACGAGCTTGATTCCCTTTCTGCAGATTGCCGAGTTTTTGTAGATAAAGCTCGATACTCTTGAGTGGCTGTCTGGCATTTCGCGGGCGAGGACGCCACACTGACCCATGGGTTTGGACAAAATTGATCTCGGCATCATCGCGCTCTATCTGGTCGGGATCACTTTGTTCGGCCTGCGCTTTCGCAAGCGTCAGCGAACTTTGCGCGATTACTTCCTGGCTGATCGCAACATTCCCTGGTGGGCGATTGCGCTTTCAATTGTCGCGGCCGAGACCAGCACGCTCACCATCATCAGCATTCCCGGCCTCGCCTACGATACCAATCTCACATTTCTGCAAGTAGTCCTCGGATATGTTTTGGGACGCGTTATCATCAGTTTTCTTTTGCTGCCACATTATTTCCGCGGCGATCTCTACACTGCGTATGAACTGATTGAGCGCCGCTTCGGCCGAAGTCTGCGATCCCTGACGGCGGGCCTCTTCCTGGTGACGCGAGCCGCGGCCGAAGGAGTGCGCGTTTATGCTGTTTCAATCGTCGTGGCCATCGCGCTCGGCACTGGGGAGATTGCGTCGATCGCCATTATTACCATATTGACTCTGGTCTATACCTTCGAGGGCGGCTTGGCCGCGGTCATTTGGACCGATGTGGTGCAGACAATTATTTACGTGGGTGGAACGCTGGTCGGGTTGTTCACCATCCTTCACCTGGTTCCAGGAGGGTGGGCCACTATTCACGCGGTGGCCGAAAGTACGGCCAAGCTGCGGATCTTCGATTTCACCTTCGACTTCTGGAAGCCGTACACATTCTGGGCTGGAGTCGTGGGTGGAACGTTCCTGACCACGGCCAGTCACGGCACCGATCAACTGATCGTGCAGCGACTCCTGGCGGCACGCAGCCAGCGCCAGTCCGTCACTGCCCTGCTTTCGAGCGGAGTCGCCATCCTGTTCCAGTTCGCCTTGTTCCTGATGGTCGGCGTCATGCTGTTTGCCTACTATCACGTTCCTTCCACGACCTTTGGGACAGCGGACAAAATCTATCCCAAGTTCATTGTCAGCCAGATGCCGCACGGAATTTCCGGGCTGCTGATTGCCGCGATCCTGGCAGCCGCGATGTCGAACTTGAGCGCGGCGCTCAACTCGCTTTCCTCGACTTCGATCATTGACTTTTACCTTCAGCGTAATCCGCAAGCGGACGAACGCCGCCGCGTCCAGCTTTCCCGCATGGCGACTTTCATTTGGGCGCTGGTGCTGTTCTCGCTGGCGGTGCTGTCGCTGCATAAGGTCGGGCGCGTCATCGAAGTCGGATTGCAGATCGCGTCCGTCGCCTATGGAGCCTTGCTGGGCGTGTTCCTGCTCGGAGTGCTGACTCGCCGAGCTAATCAGAGCGGGGCGATGATTGGGATGTTGTGCGGGTTTGTCTCCGAACTCTATATTTGGCTGGGAACGCATGTGCCTTGGACCTGGTACGTGGCAATTGGAACGGTTATGACATTCGCTGTTGGGTACGCAGCGAGTCTCGTGTTCCGGCGAGAAGAAGCACAATAGATCGCGGAGAACGCTGAGGGCTGCCGCAGAACTCGCTGAGGGGGAAGTTTTTCTCTGCGGCCTCTGCGGCCGTTCTCAGCAGCCGCTGCGTTATATGGATTTCGCTTATACTTTCCACTCGCCGAATGCCGATAGCCGCAAAGTCCCGTCCTGAACTCGCTCGCGACCTTGGCGTGAGTCACGCGTGCGCGATTGTTGTCGGCACCATCATCGGCAGTGGAATTTTTCTAGTTCCTGCCGAGATGATGCAAGCTGTCGGCTCAGCCAAACTGGTTTATCTGGCATGGCTGGTCGGTGGTCTGCTTTCATTTTTCGGCGCCCTGACTTACGCGGAACTGGGTGCGATGAAGCCGCAAGCCGGCGGCGAGTATGTGTACGTCCGCGACGGCTACGGTCCGCTGGCTGGATTTCTCTACGCTTGGACGTGGTTCCTCATCGCCAAGCCCGCATCGATTGCGACGGTGACGACCGGACTGGTTCGCATCCTGGAGACGTTTCCGGTGTTTGCGTTCTTCTCCCATCTTCTGATCAAGCATCCCTTCGCAGTTAGTTATGGGCAAGTGGTTGCCATCGCTGCTACCGTCCTGATTTCTTTGCTCAACTATGTTGGGATCAAAAAGGCCGGAGAGTTTCAACTGGTTTTTACCTTGCTGAAAGTGGCGATCATTCTGGGCATCGTGGTCATCGGATTCAGCTATCGCGACGGAAGCTGGAGCCACTTTGCCGAGGGGTATGCCGCGGCCAAGGGTGGGCTGGCCGGGTTCATGGCCGCCCTGGTGGCCGCTTTGTGGGCTTATGACGGGTGGAACGATCTCAACATGGTGGCCGGAGAAATTCGTCAGCCGGAGCGCAATATTCCGATCGCGCTGATTGTGGGCGTGGCCACGGTGGGCGCGCTCTATATGCTGGTGAATGCGGCGGTGCAGTTCGTCCTCCCCGCGGATGCGATTGCGGCTTCTCCACGACCGGCGTCCGACGCGATTGGCCTGGTGTGGGGCACCCTTGGCGCCAGCATAGTTTCGGCGGCTATGGCGGTTTCCATGCTGGTCACATTGAACGGCACCATTATGAGCGGGGCGCGCGTGCCCTTCGCGGTGGCGCGCGACCGGTATTTTTTCTCGGCTTTGGCTGAGGTTCATCCTCGCTTCCACACGCCTTCGGTCGCTATCGTTGTGCAGGCGGCTCTTTCCATCCTCTTGCTGCTTTTTGGGGGGAGCTTCCGGCAATTCTTTTCGCTGGCGATTTTCGCGGAGTGGCTGTTTTACATGATCGCCGGGAGCACGGTGTTCATCTTCCGGCGACGGGAGCCACAGGCCATCAGGCCTTATCGGGTCTGGGGCTATCCGCTCGTCCCGGCGCTGTTTGTGCTGTCTTCTGCCCTGCTCCTCTACTACACCTTTACCGATAACCTGCGTAATTCCGCCTCGGGCTGTGCGGTAATTCTGGCTGGCATCCCAGTTTTCTATACTTTTGCCCGGCGACGAAGCGCGCAGACCCGGTAACTTTTTTCCCACATTGGGATTGGGTTTGCTGTTAAGTACTGGTACCCCCCTCCCCCCTTCGGTCTGCAAAATCTAGAAAACGAAAGACTTAACTTTTCACTCTCTGCTAGATCTTTGAGTTTACAGGACTTACGGGCAAAATCTAGAGAACATGGGAGTTATGAGTGTAGCCCCCGGCGGCCTTAGGTCCCATTCTAGAACTCAGGCGAGACTTCGGCATTACAGCGGAGTTCCGGCCAACGCCCTTGCCTGGATCAGATTGTCAAAGATCGAATATCTCGTAGATAATCAGTCTAGTGTAGATTATCTATTTTGTGGAGTCAACGAATAAGCTTGCCGGCTGTGTTGTTACAACTTCGCCTGGAACAAGAAGCTCGATGAACTGGAGGACGCAGGAGAAAAAATTGATAATCGAAGCGTGGCTGTCGATTTCGCCGACCCTGGTTCGATTACTAACCAAGGAGGAGAACCAAAATGCAAAAAATCACCCCATTTTTGTGGTTTGACGATAAGGCCGAAGAGGCGATGAATTTCTATGTGTCCATCTTCAAAAATTCGAAAGTTGGGACGGTTACTCGATACGGCGAAGGAGGGCCAGGGCCGAAGGGGACGGTGATGTCCGCGACCTTTCAACTCGAGGGGCAAGATTTCTTCACCCTGAACGGTGGTCCGCTATTCACATTTACGCCGGCGATCTCGTTCTTCGTGAACTGTGAGACGCAACAAGAAGTCGACGAATTGTGGGAAAAGCTTTCTGAAGGTGGAAAAAAAGAAAGATGCGGCTGGCTAAAAGACAAGTACGGTGTGTCCTGGCAAATCATTCCCTCTGTTTTAGGCAAATTGTTGCACGACAAAGATGCTGAGAAAGCAAAAAGGGTGATGCAGGCTATGCTCCAAATGGACAAAATTGATATTGACAGATTAAAGCAAGCATATGACAGGGCATAACCTAGCACGTGCGACACCATCGTCCGTATTCGGCGCCGCGGAGTGTATCGCGAAGTCGCGTCGCCGTTACCGAGAGCGAACCCGCGGAATAGCAAAAGGTCAGGGGCCGCCGTTCACGGATTATTCGAGGTCTACGCTGCCCGGCCGCAGTAAGTACGGGGCAGAGTGAGGAGAATGATGAGGCTGATCAGGCCTACGATGGCGACGATAAAGATGCTGCCTTCAGGCCCGGTGGCTCCTCCGCTGAGTATGGGTTTACCGACGGGGTGGATGACTAGGAGATGGTGCTGTACCGTGACTCCGCTGTCGGCGACGCCGTAGAGGAAGGATTGAGCCCAGTCCCACGAGGTGTGGAAGCCGATCGCCCACCAGAGAGAACCGGTCCGCCAGAGGCTGAAGCAAAAGACCATGCTGGCCAGAGCGACAGAGAGCAGCCCAATGGGAGATTCGCCGGGGTTGCTGTTGTGGCCGAGTCCGAACAGGATGGAGAAGATAACCGCGGCAGTCCAGAAGCCCAAGCCTGCGCTGCGAGTCTTGAAAGCCCACTGGTAGAAGGCTGCGAGGCCGCGGCTAAGCGTGTACTGCAGATAACCGCGAGTTAGATACTCCTCGAGCATAGCGACCACGAGGAAACCGAGTAGCCAGATGGAGCCGTAGCGGAAGATGTTGCTGCCAAAGAGCACACGACTGTCAATGACGAGAAGACCACTCTTCACCAGGGCTAGAACCAGAAGCGAGAGGCAACTGACTCCCCAGGCCAAACCGGCAAAGAAATGCGCGACCTTGCGGTTGTCTCCGAGGCCGTAGGTGGAGACGGGACGGCGCTCGATCTTCGACATGATCCAGGTAACAAAAAATGTCGCGAGCAAGGGGATGGATTCATTGATCAATGCAAGCGCCGGAGATACGTCCGAGGCGGGGTTCGGATTAGGTGCGTGCAACTTGTGGGCAATGACATTTGCAGCCAACATGATCGCAGCGAAGAGAGCGATGAAAATCAGCAGGCTCCAAACGGCGCGGAGCCCGTCTTTGCCGATGAACACTTTGCGGAGAGCCGGCGGCTGGGTGGGCAAAATTGGTTCCGCGGATAGCGTTGTGTCGTCGTGTGCTGGCAGGTCGGCTCCGTCATTGGTCTCATTGTTCAATGGGATTCCTCGCGTAGTTACAGTGTAGTTACAGTATAGACGGGAGCGGATCGCAACTTGTTGCAGCGCCGAAAAAGGAGCGTACAATGGCGTGCCAATGAGACTACTCGCCGTTCTCCTGCTCGCCGGGGTCTGCTATGCGCAGCCGTTCCACGTCGACCGTTGGACGGTCACTCAGCTCGCGGCATCGGCGACTGACGCTTATGCGACCTATCTGAACACGCAGCGCTTCCACTTTCGCGAGAATGATCCGATCGCGAGGCCATTCATGGGGTCGACGGCCGGGCTCGCTACTTTCTTTATCCTGGACGCGGGAATAAAGCTGGGGGCATCCACGCTGCTGCGACATCAGGGGCACCGGCGATGGGCGCGCGCGGTTCAGGTCTTCGGGATCGCCGACAACGCGGAAGGTGGGGTCTTTAGCCTCATCAACCGTCGGGAGAAAAGATAAAACTCGCAATTCGAATTTCCACGTGAGCTGCTGCTTCGTCCCCAGGAGTTGGCGAGAGAGCCCGGCATCTCCCGAGCCAACTCCCGTGTCCCCCTTAGTCTTTCCGCAAACTTCGAGAATGCGTACAATACAGTGCACCCACAACTTTGTCTCCGTAGGTGGGTTCAAATCACCCAGAAATTCATTTTGAGGAGGGTAGAGATGCCAAGGAAAAGAGTGCTTTCAGGAAGCCTGCTCGGTATTGCTTTGCTGTTGGGAAGTCTCGGTAATGCCCAAATGAAGGCACCGGCCGACGACATCAGCGGGAAAAGACATCCCAACCTGGCTGCGGCGCAACGCCTTTGCGACAAGGCCTTCGAAAAAATCCAGGAAGCTCAGCAGGCCAATGAGTGGGACTTGGGAGGCCATGCCGCTAAAGCCAAGGAGTTACTCGACCAGGCCAGCAGAGAGCTCAAGCAGGCAGCCGAAACCGCCAATAGGAACCACAAATAGCACGACTGATCTTTTCTCCAAAAAAGAGGGAGGCTCGGCGATTCAAACTGGATTCTGCGGTCGAGCCCTCCCTACTTCACTGCCTGACCTCGCAGGTACACCTACAGCCTCTCTCTTTATCGCTTAGGTGCAGTCCGGCCGTGATCGTTCCCGGCGAAGATGCCGCCCGGTGCGGGATGCTTCGCAAGACAGTCAACTGGTCTGCGTTACAATGTGCGGATGGTGGGAATCCCGCGACGCGATGAAGCCGCGCCGTATTACTTCAAATACATCGACCGAGTCGAGAGCGAAGATATTGTAAGTGTGCTACACGCCCAGTTGGAGGAAACAATTCCCTTCTTGCGTGGCATCTCCGAGGAGAAGTCTCTTCACCGCTACGCGCCGGACAAATGGAGCGTCCGGCAGCTGTTGAATCATGTCAACGATGCCGAGCAGGTGTTCGTGTTCCGTGCCTTATGGTTTGCGCGTGGTTTCGACACTCCGCTGCCCAGCTTCGAACAAGACATTAGTGCTGGGGCGGCTCGGGCAGATGGGTTTTCCTGGTCCAGTCATGTCGAGGCGTTTCAGGGGATCCGGCGGGCGACGTTGGGATTTTTTCGCAATCTTCCGGCTGAGGCCTGGACGCGCAGCGGCGTGGCCAGTGGGAGTTCTGTCAGCGTGAGGGCGCTGGCTTACATTGTGGCTGGGCATCTTGCGCACCATCGGGCGATTCTCGAGGAGCGGTACCTTTAGCTTTTAGCTTTCGGTGGCGACTTCAGCCTTGGACAGACCAGCGGAAAAACCATGCCTGCCCATAAAGCGCGACCTCAACGGCTTGCGGCACGCCTAAAGGTGAGCCCTGATACGAATCGTTAGTTTTTCAGCACTGTAAAGCCAGGTTCAAAATAGTTCAGTTACCGCAACTCCACCCCAAATCAAACGACATCGAGTTTTTCCGAAGCCTATGAAGGAATTGTCCGACCGGCCGGGCGAACCCGGCCTGCATTATTTTGGGACTGGGTCCGATTTGGGCTGGCGGTTGTTACCTAAGTACAGGTGCCGGAGACACGTTTACCCATCGCCCAGTCTCCCGTACGTTAAAGGCTCTACCCGCGCACTCTCCCCGCGGCTCGCGTTTCTCATTTGGAGTGTGTGGATGGCTAGGCCTGACAAGCTCGAATTCGGTCTTCTGCCAGAGCGTCGGATGGACTGGCGCACTTTAGCGACCAGCTATGGCATTGAAGCCTTTCTGGTTTTGCTGCTGCTGGGCGCCGGGTTTTTCTTTCCCGACACGCTGCGGCTGAGGCAGAAATTTACGGTGACGGAATTGATTCCAAGGCCAGATTTGAAACCGGAACCGGTCAAGCCAAAGGTGAAGGTCCGGCATCCGGTGGTCGTTCCCAAGTTGCCGCCGCCGGTTTTCCAGACGGCGAAATTGTTTGTGCCCAAAGATGTGCGCACGCAAAAGAAGAAAGAAGAAGAAGTAAAGGCTCCGCAGCTAGAAGCTAAGTTCAAGGCTCCTGATTTAGCGCCGCCGCCCAGTGCGCTTCCGGCGAAAATTGTGTATACGGGCGCCTTTGGCAGTTCTGCGACTCCCACGATCAGCGCCCCCATTCAGAAGGTGCAGACCGGCGGATTCGGCGATCCTGACGGGCTGAAAGGACAGGGGAAGGACAATGCCCATCTCACCGCCGCCAAGCTGGGGTCGTTTGATTTGCCGGAAGGTCAGGGCTACGGGAACGGAGCGGGAGGAGCGAAAGGGGTCAAGGGCACCATCGCCAGCGCGGGTTTCGGAAACGGAATTGCGCAGGGTGACAATCGAAATCGAGGCGGAGCGGTGCAGACCGCAGGATTCGGGGCGCAGGAACTTTCTCATGGCGGGGCCAAGGTTGCGCAGGCGGATAGTGGCCCGGCGACTACGCAGGTGGAAATTATCTCCAAACCCAGCCCGATTTATACGGAGGAAGCGAAGCAGCTCAAGCTGGAGGGAGAAGTTCTGCTCGAAGTGCTGTTCAGCGCGAACGGGCAAGTGCACGTGAATCGCGTGGTGCGCGGCCTGGGTCATGGGCTGGATCAGGCGGCAGTCACCGCAGCCAGTCAGATGCGATTCAAGCCGGCACAACGTATGGGTTCACCCGTGGATTCCACGGCAATCGTACATGTGGTTTTCCAGTTAGCGTATTGAGATTTTGAAGAGACTTGATCTGAATAGTTTAGAGAGGAACAGAGTTATGCGTACTTGGAAATGGATATTCACCGCTTTCCTGTTGATCACGCTGAGCGCGATGGCGCAGCAGACAACGGATCAATCGCCGTCCAGCCCAGCGCAAACCACGGCTGCCGCGCCGCAAACCGCGACCACGCCGGCGCCGACGGCTCAACCGACTGCATCGCAGTCCGCCAGCCCGGCTGGGCAATCCGGAGTCGCGGCGTCAGCTTCAATGGCTCCGCCGACCACCATGGATCAGGTGGTGGATCGCGCCATCACACGCGAGCACGCGCTGATGGACATGCTGAAGCTGCGAACCCCGCTGGTCGAGACCTATCTGCAAAATCTGAAGCCGGATCCGAAACTCGGTCCGGTGCCCAGCGAAGACCACTACTTCCTCGGCCGCTTAGACCTGGGTCAAAGCGTGGACCGGCGTGACTACCTTTCCAAGGACGAGAGCTTCGAGAAGAATCTGCTGGGCGGAGTGAGCAAGCTGTTCAAATTTGAGTACAAGCCCATGGGCTTCTCCTGGATGATTTTCGCCGATCGCGACGACTTCGATCGTGGTCATTATGGATTCAAGTATGTGCGGCGCGAATTTCTGGGCGACGTGCGTTGCCTCGTCTTCGACGTCACTCCCAAGAAAGATGCAGGCAAGGGCCGCTTCCTGGGACGCATTTGGGTCGAAGATCAGGAGTACAACATCGTCCGGCTGAACGGCACGTATGCGCCGCGGCCGAGAAACGCGATGTACTTTCACATGGATAGCTGGCGGCTGAACCTGATCCCCGGCTACTGGGTTCCCTCGTATATTTACAGCGAAGAAGGGGACTTCAGCTATGGCGCGAAGGACAAGATGGCGTTCAAGGCACAGAGTCGAATCTGGGGCTACGACTTGAAGAAAGGCGCGAAGGAAGACGAACTCACGCAGCTCAGAGTTGACTCGGTGAAGGACGATACGCCCTCGACGACGGACGCATCTCCACTCGAAGCTCAGCGGCAATGGCAGCAGCAGGCGGAGGACAACGTAGTTGAGCGCCTGCAGGAGTCGGGACTGGTGGCGCCGGAAGGCGAAGTCGACAAAGTTCTGCAGACCGTCGTCAACAACCTGATCGTCACCAACAATATCGAATTGCCGCGCCCGGTGCGGACTCGCGTGATGATTACATCCCCACTGGAAACGTTCAGCGTGGGCAACACCATCGTGGTCAGCCGTGGTTTGATCGACGTGCTTCCTGACGAAGCCAGCCTGGCCATGGTGCTGTCGCATGAATTGGCGCACATCGTTCTCGGACACAATCTGGGCAGCAAGTTCGCCTTTAACGATCGCATGCTGTTCTCCGATGAATCCACCTACAGCAACTTCGGCTTCCGACACAATCCCGACGAAGAAACCGCAGCTGACACCAAGGCTATGGAACTGCTGAAGAATTCGCCCTATGCGCAGAAACTGGACGTGCCTTCGTTGTTCCTGAAGGAGCTTTCCGTACGCGCTCCGGAGCTCTCCGCCTTGTTGACTGCCCATTTGGGCAACAGCTTCACGGACAAAGGTCAACTGACAAGGCTATCGGCGCTGGCAGCCACGGGACCGGCGTTGGATGCGAACAAACTGGATCAAATCGCCGCGCTTCCTATGGGCGGACGGGTGAAATTGAATGCCTGGACCGATCGCGTGGAACTCGCCAAGTCGGCGCCAGTGGCGATCATTTCGGCGCGCGATAAAATGCCGTTTGAGGTAACGCCATTTTTCCCGCGATTGAGCCGCCTCAGCAGCGACGCTCCCGCGAACACAACGTCGGCGTCCAATACAACGCCGAGCAACTAGAGTCTTTTCGAAACCAGACGGGCGAGGACGCCCGTCCTCCATTCGTCTTCAAGAACGAGTTGATGGAAGCGCAGGCCGGGACCGGAAGCAATTCCGGGTTTCCGGCCTTCGTCTTTGGTGGTTAAGAGTCGCGATTCGTTGTCGGTGCTTGGGAATTCTTTTGCATCACGGCGGGAATGGTTCTAATCCTTAAACGAAGTGCAATTTCACGCAGTGGGTTCATGCAAAGGAGATGAGATGAAGGTTGAACGGCGCACGGTGGATCTGACTTCTTATCCTGACCTTGTAGTGATTTATTTGGGCATGAAAGTGAATGCCTTGACCGGAATCAAAACGTTGTTTGGTTTTGGCCCGAAGATTTCGAATTCAGTGGCGGCAGCACCCGAGGGATTGCTACGGCACGAGAACATGCTTTATTCGCTCCTGCCTCCACATGTGGGGATGCGCCAGTATTGGCGTGATTTCGAATCTCTGGAGCGATGGGCCCGCTCGGAACCGCACATGCAATGGTGGATGGCATTCTTGCGCAATTCGGGCGGCACGGGATTCTGGCATGAAACGTATTTCATGCGCGGCGGAGTCGAAGCCATCTATGACGATATTGGGATTCCGTTGGGGCTGTCGTCGTTTGCTCCGACAAAAATAGCGCGCGGGCCGATGTTTTCGGCGCGAACTCGTTTAGGAGTGCGAGGAACGGAGACGGTATCCGCGCCGGTTAGCGAGGCGAGTCTCTACGGCGATGGGACACGGTGAGTCAGGTTCGATTGCGCCGGAATTATTCTGCTTGAGACGCTACTCGTCAGAATCGGTGTACAGTTGGGGACCGAGACCGTGCTCCAGGAGCATGGTTGAGTCATCGTCTTCGAAACGGCCAAGGAGATCATCGAGCAACTGCTGCGTGGACGAGCCTTCGTCTGCGACTGGCGTTGCATCGAAATCCACTGCTTCTAACTCTTCTAGCGCGTACATTGCAGACCTCGCGTGGCTGAAGACCCATCTCGCACTCCTCGATTATGTTGGAAGGGGCTTACTTTCGATAGATTACTAACGGTCGTGGCCGTCGCGCCGGTACTGGATGATATCGAAGTCATCGTCCGCTTTGACAAGCTCTTGACACATTGCTAACCCTGTTCGGGCGTTACAGGTTAACGTTCTTGCCGCGGTTATCCGGCAACCGTCGGATGCACCACGAACCTTCCTCCCGGAGAAAGCCAATGGGAACCACAAGGTATTTCGATCTCACGGCCAAAGCCCTGGCGGTGGCGGCCATCACAATAACCATGACCGCGAGTGCCTGGGCCGCGGGCCGAGAAAAAGTTCTACTTTCCTTTCAGGGTTCAAACGGGGGAAACCCCACGGCGGGCTTGATCGCAGACGCCCAAGGCGATTTATACGGCGTCGCAGCCGATGCTGGGGAATTTGGCTTTGGCAATGTTTTCAAATTGACCAAGAACAAAAACGGGACATGGACTCAGACTGTGCTCTACAGCTTCAAAGGGGACGACGCAGGCGACGGACAAGTGCCGTTGGCAAGTCTTATCTTTGATGGCGAGGGAAATCTTTATGGAACGACGGGAGGTGGCGGCGCTCATCCTCCGATTAGCGACGGTACCGTTTTCAAGCTAACGCCCACCAAGAGCGGTGGAACTGTATTTGAGATCGAGCACTAATCGGTTGCGGTCGTCGCGCAGCAAGTCAGGTGGGCTAGTCTTCTGCTTTGCCCTTGCCCGGCAATCCTGCCGGATTCTCATGGGTTCGTTCGCGGAAGCCGCCTTTCAATCCGCTAGCCAGGGAGACACTTGACTCGCCGAATTTGTCGCGCAAACGGTCTGCGGCCGAGAGCGCTTGCTGCCAGCGTTGACGGCGCGCGCCCTCCAGCAAATCTTCCTGTTGCGATTCGTCCTGAAATGACGACGCGTGTACGCCCAGCAAACGCACTTGCGCTCCCTTGCGCCAGTTCTTGCGAAATAGCGCTCGGGCCTGCTCGAAAATTTCGGTGTCGAGTTGCGTGGGAGCGGGCAAGCTATGTGCACGGGTGATGGTGGTGAAATCTTTGTAGCGCAGCTTGAGTTGGATGGTGCGCGCATGTAATCGCCCTTCCCGCAGACGGCGGCCCACCATCTCGGAGAGTCGCATTAAGGTTGACTCGATCTGCTCGGGGTCGGCGGTATCTTCGTTGTAGGTGTGCTCGTGGCTGATGGATTTGGGATCAGTGTCGGCGCCCACCTCGGTGTCGAACCATCCACCGGCGTCCTCGCCGCGGGCCTTGCCAGCCAGCGCCAGCCCCCATTTGCCGAAGCGTTCTTCGAGAAATGCATCATCAAAGCGGGCTAGATCGCCGACCCTGCAAATTCCCAAGGCTTGCAGGTTTTGTTCTGTGACTTTTCCAACGCCTGGGATATCGCGCACGTCGAGCGGAGCGAGAAACTTCGCTTCCTGCCCAGGAATGACCCAGAGAATTCCATGTGGCTTGGCTTTGGCCGAGGACACTTTGGCAATCAGACGCGAGCTTCCGATCCCGACGGAGCAGTTCAGCTGCGTATCTGACTTAATCCTCTGATGCAGAGTGTGGGCCGCGCACAAGGGTGGGCCGTGCAGGCGCGCGGTTCCAGTCATATCCAGATAGGCTTCGTCAATCGACGCCATCTCGACCAGCGGCGAAAACGACGTCAGCCCACGATAGACTTTTGCGGAGCACTCGCGATAACGCTCAGGGTGGCCATTCACGAAGATGGCGTGCGGACAGAGCTTAGCGGCGGTGCGCAACGGCATGGCCGAATGAACGCCGAATTTGCGCGCCTCGTAGGATGCCGCCGAGACCACGCCGCGCTCATCGCGCTGGCCTCCGACGACTACCGCTTTACCCTTGAGCGCGGGATCAAACAGCTCTTCCACCGAGACGAAAAAGGCGTCCATGTCGACGTGAAAGATAGTTTTGGCGAACGTGGACATAGGAGGATGGCAGGAGATTACTGCAGGAATTGTATCAGCGAGGCCGGGACGAATTCTGCTACGCAATCACGACGACAAGGGAACCAATGACGGCGACTCGATATCCGGCCGATGCGCTGTAGGCACTTCCAGATCCGGCATCGGTCTGCCCGCGAAGTGACGCCGGACAGGCTTGGCCATCCAGCGGGCCCAGCGCCCGGACCAGGTGATGCGCGCGCTGTCGGTGGCAAGGCCGGTATCGGCATACATCATCCGATAAATCCTGGAGATGAGCACAAATGCCAGACGGCCGCGCCTAGACTTGATAAATTTGGAACGCTTCCAAATCGGGCCCCAACTGTAGAAACTGTCCCAGACACCTTGAGTGCGGGAGCGAATTTCTTCGGCCGACATAACGGGGTGGTCCCAATACAGTTTGGGACGAAGCGCCTGGGGAATGAGCCAGCGCCGGGTCAATGAAATTCCGGCGATGGTGGGCGGGTTATCGCCCAGCGTCTTTTCCCAACGATTGAAATCGACCGTGCCGGGATAGGGGCTGAGAATTACAAATTGTGCGAAGGTGCATTCCGCGCTGATCGCGGCCGCCGTCGTCGCCGCGAAGGTTTCCGGACGGTCGCTGGGCAGACCAAAAATGAAAGAGCCGAGCACATGCACGCCGTGACGTCGAAAAGTGCGAAGCTGCTCGGTCAACTTATCGCCCGCCAGGTTGAAATCCTTATAGACATCTTTTAATCCTTGCGGGGTAACTGATTCCACTCCGACCAACGCGCCCTTGATGCGCGCTGCTTTCATGGCATCAAGAAACTCCACATCCTCGGCCGCTTCCATGGTGATTTGAGTAAAGAAAACCATGTCATCCGGGAGCCTGGCGAGACGAGACATCAACTGGAACCTTTCGGCTCGGATGGATTTCAGTTCATTCAGACGTACGGTGTTTTTTTGCTGAGTCGCCAAGTTAAGATCGGTCAACGTCACGGGATAAAAATTGTCGTCCGCCAGCGCGATGAAACGAAAGCCCAGCCGGCGTAACTGCACAATTTCCTCGATCACGACGTCGGACGCGCGCTGGCGAGGACGCTGACCATCGGTGCGCCAGACCGAACAAAAAGAACAATGTTTGGGGCAGCCGCGAACCGTCTGCACCGAGGCCCACATGTAGCGGTTGCGCGGAACCAGGTCCCAGCGTGCAGCCACGAAATCGCTGGCTTCGATCTGGCCCCCAACGTAGATGGGTTTTGGAACTCCCTCGCGGCAATCGGCAAGCGCCCTGCCCCACGCGATGTCGCCGTCGCCCTTTACCACCGAATGCGCTCCGCCCAACTCAAGGGCCTCCTCGGGATAAAGAGTGGCGTGAATTCCGCCGAAGATTACATACGCTCCCTGGCTGCGGGCCATTTTGCCGATCTCGTAACCACGCAGCGCATTCGCGGTGTGAATGCCGATCCCGACGGCGTCACCCGCCTGAATCGAGTCAGCACGCAGTTGCGCCAGCGTTTCATCGACCAGAATAGGATCGCCAAAGCTCTTCGGAGTCGCCGCAGCCAACACGTACTGCCAGCGCGGAGTGATGACCGCCGTCCCAAATGACACACTGCTCGGATTAATCAGGTGAACGCGCACGCCAGGAGCCTCCTTTGAGCGACCTCGAGCACTGCTTCGTCGCTGTAACAAAGTGACAAGCTCCGCGTCGTTTCATTCACTCTGAAAGGCGCGGGATTAAGATGTGGCAGGGAGGGGGAGCGGACGGTACGTCTGCTCTCTCGGCCTGAAAGAGTCCCACAAGATTAGAAAGCACCGCAAAGATGGGTTAAAACAGCGGCAAGTCGCAGATTAAGACATAGGCAGGTCGTTGTCAAGATTCATGACAATAATGTCATGTTTGATGACCCATTTTTGGAACCCAGCCCGTTGTGGGACCAACCGCGGACGATTTGGCGACAGCCTAAACCGCCGCCAGCGCCGGGCTCTGGGCTGAGCGCGACTGCCGCGCCCGTTCGTAAACGCGAGCATATTCCTTCGCCGAGGCGTTCCAGGAGAAGTCTTTATTCATGCCATTGCGCATGAGCGTCTGCCAGGAAGCTTGATCGCGGAAGGCCTTTAGCGCCTCTTTGATAGTCAGCAACAAAGCCTCGCCGCTGTAGTCGGTGAACTTGAAGCCGGTTCCCTTCCCGGTGCGCGGGTCCCAGGGATCAATGGTGTCGTCGAGCCCGCCGGTGGCACGCACAATGGGAACGGTGCCGTATTTGAGGCTGTAGATCTGATTCAAGCCGCAAGGTTCGTATTTCGACGGCATGAGGAACATGTCACTACCGGCTTCGATCTTGTGCGCAACCGCATTATCGTAGGCGATTTTGACCGCAATTTTCTGGGGAAACTGTTTCGCCATGCGCGCGAACATCTCCTCATAGGGCTTGTCGCCATTGCCCAGTGCGACGATGATCATCTCCTCACGCGCCAGCCGGTCCATAATTTGAGAAATCAGGTCAAAGCCTTTCTGGGCCGCGAAACGGGAGACAATCCCGATCACCGGCAGATTAAGATTAGGATTGGCGACACCGAAAGTCGCCAGCAGATCCTGTTTGCACCTGGCTTTACCGGACAGATCCTGCGGGGAGTACTTGGCAACAATGAACTTGTCAGCCTGCGGGCTCCACTCATCGTAATCCACTCCATTGAGAATTCCGGTTACGGTCGCAGCCCGGGCGCGCAGCACGCCTTCCAGGCCGAAGCCAAATTCCGCGGTCTGAATTTCATGACTGTACTTACGGCTCACCGTGGTAATGAAATCGGCGTACACCAGAGCACCTTTGAGGAAGTTCACCTGGCCAAAGAATTCCATTTTGTCGATGGCCAGCAAATCCCAAGGCAGGGTAAGCAGCGGCAACGTATCAGGGGGGAACAGGCCCTGGTATCCCATGTTGTGAATGGTGAACACCGTGGCCACATCGCGAAAAGCGGGGTCTTCAGCGTACTGCGTCCGCAGCAAAACCGGAACCAGCGCCGATTGCCAATCGTGACAATGAAAAATATTGGGCACGCCCAGAATCTTCGAGGCCTCGAGCACCGCCCGCGAGAACAAAGCAAAACGCTCCGCGTTATCGGGATAGTCCCCGGCGGAGGTACCATACAAAGCTTCGCGGTCGAAGTACGGGGGATAGTCTACAAAGAAAAAGTGCACGCCAGAATGGCTGCCACCCGTCACTACGGAACAGAATCGGTAGCGGTCATCAAAAGGTACGGTAATGCTGCGAACCGCCGTTTGCGCGTCCGGAAGCTTGGTCTGGCGATAACGGGGAATATATACGCTGACTTGATGCCCGGCGGCGACTAAGGCTCGCGGCAAAGCGCCGACCACATCGGCCAATCCACCAGTTTTCGAAAAGGGGACGCACTCCGAGGCAGCAAAGGCGATATGCATGAAAACAACCTCCAGATTATGGCCCGGGCTTCGGCGCACGTTATCATAGGAGGGCGCCGACACTGCCTCTCCTGCGCCGTTCACTGGCGGGAGAGTCCAGTGTAGCTGCCTCAAAGAAAGAGGGTCAATGTGCCGAAGGTATCTGCCGCGCGTCCGGCTCCCAGAACGCCCAAACTGGGCCAACATTTTCTCGTAGACCCCTCCGCCGCGCAACGAATTGCCGAGGCTTTCGGAGATCTATCCGAGAGCACGGTACTTGAAATCGGAGCCGGTCGCGGTGCCCTGACTTCCCTGCTGGCCCGGCGAGCCCGGCGCCTCATCGCCATCGAACTCGATCGCGTGCTGGCCGCCCAGCTGCGCATGAAGTTTTCTCTGACCCCTAACGTTGAAATCATTGAGGGCGATATCCTCGCCATCGACTTCGACACTTTGTTCGGACCGAAGCCCGGCAGCACGCGTCCCGGAATGAATCACCAACCAGAACAGGTGCGGGTAGTCGGCAACCTTCCCTATTTCATCACGTCCGATATTCTGCTGCGGCTGTTCGCCTACCGAAAATACTTTGAGACTATCGTGCTGATGGTGCAGCGCGAGGTCGGCGACCGTCTGGCCGCGCGTCCCGGATCCAGCGAGTATGGCCTGCTCTCAGCCACGGCGCAGCTCTATGCCAATGTCGAAAAAATGTTCACCTTGCCCCCGGGCGCATTTTCCCCGCCACCCAAGGTGCACTCGGCGGTGGTCCGGCTTACCATCGCTTCTCGCATCGAAGACTTGAACGTGCCCGAGGCAGGCTTCATCGACTTTCTAAGAAAGTCATTCGGCCAGAAGCGGAAGACGCTGTGGAACAATCTGAAGTCAGATTACGAACCTGCGACTCTGCGCACAGCCCTGGAAAAATCTGGAGTAAAACCGACAGTGCGAGCCGAGGCGTTGTCGTTAGAAAAGAGCGCTGGATTATTTCGAGCCTTGCTCGAGTCCTCGGCTCCGTGATCTCGTTTGTGTACCTTCGTGTCCTTTGTGGTTGTAGCCTTTTCTAAACCACAAGGAGATGCAAAATGCACACACCAGTTCGACATCCGGCGGTAGCAGGACGCTTCTACCCCAAGGATCGGGACACCCTGCTCGGGGACGTGGAGTCGTATTTGTCGCCCGAAGCCGCAACCATCCCCGCCTTGGGTTGCGTGACGCCGCATGCGGGCTACGTCTACTCGGGAACCGTAGCGGGAGCCGTCTATGCGCAAGTCGATCTGCCGAAGCGGATCATCATTCTGTGTCCCAACCACACTGGCAAAGGACGCCCCCTCGCCATCATGAGCCAAGGCGCATGGGAGACCCCGCTTGGCCCAGCCCCAATTGATTCTCCTCTGGCGGACGCCCTAAAAGAAAGATTCCCGCTGCTGACTGAAGACGCCGATGCCCATCGCAGCGAGCACGCCATCGAGGTGGAGTTGCCGTTTCTCCAAGCCCGCCGGCCCGACTTCACCTTCGTGCCGATTGCCTTGGGCACAGCTCAGTTCGACGTCCTGGAAAAGTTAGGCGAAGCCGTAGCCGACGCTGTGCAGACGCAATCCGGCAAAGTGCTGATCATCGCCTCGAGTGACATGAACCACTATGAAAACGATGCCATCACCCGAGTGAAAGACCACAAAGCCATCGAGCGGATGCTGGGCCTCGATGCCCGCGGTCTGTTCGACGTGGTGATGCGGGAAGAAATAAGCATGTGCGGCTTCGGCCCGGCCGTGGTGATGCTAACCGCCACCAAGCGCCTGGGCGCGACCTCCGCCGAACTCATCAAGTACGCCACCTCCGGAGACGTTTCCGGCGACCGCGAGATGGTCGTCGGCTACGCCGGCATTGTGGTGCGATGAACCCATTTTTATTTTGCACCGTTTGTGGTGCAAGAAAAGGCTAAAAAAAACTCTCTCTTTCCCGCAAAATCTAGAAAACAAAGGACCGGAATTTTTCTTGCCTTCCAGATCTATGGTTCTAAAGGTACTTACGGGTAAAATCTAGAAAGCATGGAAGTTATGTGGCTTCCCGGCTCTCTTTGCGCCCTACAGTTGGAGGGTTCGGCGCGAAGGTTGTCCCCCTCCGTTCGTCAAACACCATGTTTATCTTTTAGGTAATCACAGAGTTATAACGTTATCTCAATTGGTGGACACGGTCAACTAGAAAACGAGCGCGTCAGGGGTCCAGTTTCAAATTGGGAATCTCGGACTCACTTTTTTGTGGGGAATGAGAATGGTGCGCCGTTTCTGCAGCCATCCTCGCAGTCCGGGTCCGCAAGCACCCGCCCCTTGAAAAAGCCGCAAGGAGCGGGGCACCCATATTCGCAGCCGCTCACCCGCATCCCTGTATCCTATATGCAGGTGTGGCCGGGTCGGCAGGTTGTCTCTTGTAGTTCTCCAGCTTTCACCGCACATCTGACAAGCGTAGAATTCTCCGAAATTCACTCCGAACCTCATTCCGAAGGATAGGAGGATTGCCTTCATGTGCGCCCGCGTGTCCGGCAGAGATCCCAGTCCACGGCTGAGCGCTTGGATGGTCGCCGCCATGCTGGCCATGATCGCGGTCCCGGCCACGATCACGCTGCATACGGTGAGCTCTCCGGGGACGCTGCAGGTGTCGAGTTCCAACCCGACGCCGCACGGCTATACCTGGAGCTTGCTGCTCTTCCTGGTTCCGATTGTCGTGATTGCCTTCTGGTTCCTGCCGGCCGAAGATGTGGAGATTCCACGGCAAGCTTTTTGGCGGACGATCGCAGCTCTCGTCCCTATTGGCTTCGGACTGGATTTTTTCTTCGCCCAACGGTTCTTTGTGTTTAAGAACTCCGGCGCCACCCTGGGGATCGGAGCGCCAGCGATGGGCGCGCCGGTTCCGGTCGAGGAGTACATCTTCTACTTCACGGGCTTCCTTTGCGTGCTGCTGCTGTATGTCTGGTCGAATGAGTACTGGCTGGCCGCTTATAGCGTTCCCGACTACCCGGGAGAATCGAAAAAGATTTCTCGCTTGTTCCAGTTCCACGGAATGTCGGCGATCGTCGGGGTGGTACTGATCGTATTGGCCGTGGTCTACAAGAGAATGTTCTCCCCGTATCCGCATGGTTTCCCGGGATACTTTACTGTGCTTGTGCTTGGCGGTTTTGTTCCCGCGGTCAGTTTCTTTCCGACCGTGCGGCCATTCATCAATTGGCGCGCCTTCAGCCTGACGCTTTTCTTCATCCTGCTAATGAGTTTGCTGTGGGAAGCCACGGTGGCCGTGCCCTACCGATGGTGGGGCTACAGGCCGGAACAAATGATGGGCCTCTCGATTGGGGCTTGGGCGTGGTTGCCGGTGGAGGCGGTATGCGTTTGGATCGCGGTCACTTATGGGACGGTGATCGTGTTTGAGATTTTCAAGCTTTGGCAAGCCTCGGGCAGAACGGCCAAACATGCGTTCCTGGGTAGGAAGTGAAATTTTTCGCGGTTGGTCGAGGCGCGAATTTCAAGGCTAATGCGACTGCTGCCGAGCTTTGCTCCGCACTCGGACGAGGGCGTCCGGGCTACGCGAGCATGGAAGTCTAGTCCTCGGCGTTCGAATTGGCGGCGGTTACTTCTTCGGGCTCTTCGTAATCTCCGGCTAAGCTGAAATCGTTTTGTCCGAAGTCGTCGTTCTCCCCGGGGACGCCCGATTGTTTCTCGAGTTTGCGTTGCTGCTTCTTTTCTAGTTTCTCGCGTTGCTTGTCCTGACGCGAGCGCTCCTTCTGGCGCTTGTTAAAGCTTGAGCGACTTCGTCCAGCCATACCCACCTCCCGGGATGATTTTGCGGGGTTGCGATCCATCCGAAGAACCGTTGCTTTAGGGGCGCTACGGCGCCACGGGTTCGGGATGGACGGCGGATTTCACCTTCTTAGGCACGCCCGCGGGTTTCGTTTTGGCAGCCTCGGCCTGGAGCAGTGCTTGCGTTCGTAACCGGCGCTGAATGTTCTGCTTCCGTTCACGATGGGCTCGGGACTTGTCTCCATTGATTAACGACATAGATCTCTCCTGCCACGCCTCGGCTATTGAGTCTTCTCAATCGCGAAGGCGCAGGGCTGGCTGCGATGATCTTCGTGGTTAAGGGCTGATCCAAGTATACGCGATTTACTCGAGCGTGGAGAACATTACGTTGGGGCGAACGCATCACCAGAAAGCTTCTTTTGAGAATGACCGACAGTTTCTGTGGGCATCCCAGGTTCGATATCCATAGGGCGGCGCTAAGGGCAAGCTCGACACCACGTCTATAGCGCTACGCAGAGGACACAGCCATACGCACTTGGCTTTTGCTATGCCTGGCTTCTCTGTTCCCGGCGCAGTACGACTCGAAGACTGCGTCGTCGCAGGGAAGCGACAACACTTCGTCCACCCAGACACCAGCACTGCGGATGGCCCAGAGCGAAGTTGTCGTCGCACATTGGGAGAATGCCATTGTGCATTTGTGGTAATCCCTTGCAGCTCCGGGGTCCTTCGACTCCGTGGCTGCTGCGCTGCGCGCAACAGCCACTACGCTTGATTGGATAACAACGACGGCTCCTTGCGGGCGCCGAGTAGACTTGAGTTTTTGCGAAGAACCAAGACTCGGGGCGAAAGGAGCCGCCAATGAAGATTATAGGCTGTGATTTCCATCCGAGTTTCCAACAGATTGCCATGGTCGATACCGAAACCGGAGAGCACACCGAAAAAAAGCTGACCCCGGCAGAAGCACTGCAGTTCTACAGTCAGTTGCAAGGGCCGGTGTTGGTGGGCATGGAAGC
>Ga0307474_10000465_pt1 | contig 28975 bp, 28 predicted proteins | sample atmos_gasesECM1C_2_FD_203312 | JGI IMG/M metagenome (GOLD analysis project Ga0307474, IMG submission 203312) | Hardwood forest soil microbial communities from Morgan-Monroe State Forest, Indiana, United States - atmos_gasesECM1C_05 | ecosystem: Environmental > Terrestrial > Soil > Temperate... | reverse complement strand
TTTGGGGTACGGGGCCGCCCGGGGGGCAAAACCACACCCCGGGGCGGCCCCGCCGCAATATTTGCAGCGTCGATCGCCGCAGCCAGGATATCGGCTCGCAGCACCATGCCGGGGCCGCCGCCGGCCGGCGTGTCGTCGACGCTGCGGTGTTTGTCGGTTGCGGAATCGCGGATGTCGCGCGCTTCCAGCGCCCAGAGCCCGGTCGCGAGCGCCTTGCCGGCAAGGCTGACGCCGAGCGGCCCCGGAAACATGTCCGGAAATAGTGTGAGGACAGTTGCGCGCCAGATAGTGGGAGTTTCGACCATCGACTTCAGCTCATGGAATTACGGCGGTGAGGTCGAGGCCCTGCATCAGGGCGGCGGCCTCGACCGCGCGCTTGAAGTCGGCGAGCGGGAAGCTCGACACGACGATCTTCTTCAGGTCAAGGAGGCCTTCGGCGGCGAGCGTCGCGAGCTGGCCGGGCGCAGTGCGCTCATACATGAACTGCCCCACCACCTCCCAGTCATTGGCCAGCATCTCGCGGAACGACAATTCCAGCGGCACCTCGGCGCTGCCCATCAGCACCAACCGCCCTCCGCGCTTCAGTGCTCGCAAGGTCGAGAGCGTGGTCGACGTGCTCTTGGCGGCTCCGAGCAGATCGAGCGCGACGTCAGCGCCGCCACCGGCGGCGCGGCGGATGATAGGAAGGTCAATGGCCGGATCGCCGCTCACGGCGGCCGGGATCACACGCGGGCCAAAGGCTTCGCGCAACCGTTCCAGCGCCGCCTGCTTGCGCCCGACCGCAACGACGCGGCCCGCGCCCATGGCGACCGCGAGCATCACCGCACCCGAGCCAAAATAGCCGGTCGCGCCGTTGATGATGATGGTCTGGCCACCGCGCAGGCCCGTGCGCTGCAGGCCGCCGAAGGGCACGATCAGTTTTGCCAGGCCAATCAGCTCGGTCGCGGGCCTGTCGTCGAGGCCGGACAACGGCGTGATGCAGGCTGCCGGCCAATGCGCGATTTCCGTGAACACGCCGTCGCGCCAGCGCGCCTGCAGCGCAAGCGCCGCGTCGGTGGTCACGGTCGCGGTGAGCCCGATAAGAATCTGCGGCGGCTCGCGATCCGGTACATCGCCGCGCAGATGCGGACTCAAGAAGACCCGGTCGCCGCTTTGCACATGGGTGACGTTGTCGCCGGTCGCGATGACACGCCCGATCGCATTGGTGCCGGGCACGAAGGGCATCGGCGGCAGGCTGTAGGGCACCGCGCCCGACAGCACCCTGTCCATATAGGACAGCACCATGCCGGCCTCGATGCGCACCAGCACGCCGTCGGGGGCGGCGGGTGTGGTTTCAACCGTGTCGAAGCGAAGATCGTTGTGAGCGTGCAGCCGCCAGGCTTTGTGGGTGTTGGGCATGGGACGATTCCAAACTCTCCGTCGTCCCGGACAAGCGACGCACAGATCCGGGACCCACAATCACAGGCGGATGTTGTCGAGCACGATCCCCGTCATTGCGAGGAGCGAAGCGACGAAGCAATCCAGATTGTCGCCGCGGAGATAGTCTGGATTGCTTCGCTTCGCTCGCAATGACGGGGCTACCACTCTGCCCGAAAACGACTTCCTGTGGTTATGGGTCCCGGCCCCCGTGCGCAATTGCGCACCCGGCCGGGACGACCGTGGGGAGAGACTACGCGATCACAACGCGTGTTGGCTACTCGGACGCCTCAGGCTCATCGCCCTCGATTTCCTGCGGCAGCTCAATCAGCACGCGGCCGCCGGCGATATCGACGGTCGGAACCACCGCATTGGTGAACGGCAGCATCATGGTTGCGCCTTGCGGCGGCGCGATTTCCAGAATGTCGCCGGCGCCGAAATTATGGATGGCGACGACGCGGCCGAGCGGCTCGTCCGCCGTTGTGACGGCCGCAAGCCCGATCAGGTCGGCGTGGTAATATTCGTCCTCGTCCGTCGCGGGTAGTTTTTCGCGCGGAACGTAAAGCTCGATGCCGTTGAGGCGCTCGGCTTCGTCGCGCGTGGTGATGCCCTTGAGCTGCGTGACCAGGTGGCCTTTCGCTTCGCGCGCGCTCGCGATCTCGAACTGGCGCGTGCCGTCCTTGGTCGAGAGCGGTCCGTATCGCTTCACCGCAAATGGATCCTCGGTGAAGGTCCAAAGCTTGACGGCGCCGCGCACACCATGCGCAGCGCCGATCCGGGCGATACAGACTTGTGCGAGCGCAGTCACGCGCGGCTGCTATTAAGCGGACTTGGCGGCAGCCTCGGCCTGCGCCTTGCGCTCCTTGCGCGGCACGGCCTTTCGCGGGTTGTTGCGGGCTTCGCGCTTCGCAACGCCGGCGGCATCGAGGAAGCGCATCACGCGGTCCGAAGGCTGCGCGCCCTTGGCAAGCCAGGACTTCACCTTGTCCATGTCGAGCTTCAGGCGGCCCTCATTGTCCTTGGGCAGCAGCGGATTGAAATAGCCGAGGCGCTCGATGAAGCGGCCATCGCGCGGAAAGCGCGAGTCGGCGGCCACAACGTGATAGACCGGACGCTTCTTGGTGCCCGCACGAGCGAGGCGGATGACGACTGGCATTTGGTTCTCCTGTTGAGTTCTGAAATTACTGGATTGGTTGCTGTAGGTTTCCGTCATTGCGAGCGTAGGCGAAGCAATCCAGACTGAATCCGCGGCGACAGCCTGGATTGCTTCGTCGCTCTGCTTCTCGCAATGACGGCGAAGCCCTCATTTCTTCTTCCCCGGGAAGCCGCCGAGCCCGGGCAGGGTCGGCTTGTTGCTCAGCCCAGTGAGCCCCGGCAGGTTCGGCAGTCCAGTGCGGAGCCCTGCGGGAAGATCCTTCGGCAGATTGGGCATGTCGGTCGGCAGTCCGCCGCTCTTCATCTTCTCGGCCATCGCCTTCATCTGCTCGGGCGACGGCATGCCGCCACCGCCAAAGCCCAGGGCCTGTCCGATGCCGGCCAGCGGCCCGCGCTTGCCGGAGCCCATGGCTTTCATCACATCGGCCATGTTCCGGTGCATCTTGAGGAGCTTGTTGACGTGCTCGACGCTCTGGCCGGCGCCGGCGGCGATACGCTTCTTGCGGCTGGCCTTGAGAATGTCGGGACGTCGCCGCTCGTCGCGGGTCATGGAATCGATGATCGCGATCTGGCGTTTCAAAATCTTGTCGTCGATGCCGGCGGCCGCGATCTGATTCTTCATCTTGGCGATGCCCGGCATCATGCCCATCAATCCGCTGATGCCGCCCATGCTCGCCATCTGCGAGAGCTGCTCGCGCATGTCGTTGAGGTCGAACTGGCCCCTGCGCATCCGCTCGGCGGTGCGCGCGGCCTTCTCGGCGTCGATCGAGGCTGCTGCGCGCTCGACCAGCGACACCACGTCGCCCATGCCGAGGATGCGGCCGGCAATACGGCTCGGATGAAACTCCTCCAGCGCATCGGTCTTTTCGCCGGTGCCGATCAGCTTGATCGGCTTGCCGGTGACCGCGCGCATCGACAGGGAGGCACCGCCGCGGCCGTCGCCATCCACGCGAGTCAGAACGATGCCAGTGAGCCCCACGCGCTGATCGAACGAGCGCGCGAGATTGACCGCGTCCTGGCCGGTCAGGGCGTCGGCGACGAGGAGCACTTCATGCGGATTGGCGGCCGCTTTGATCGCGGCTGCCTCCGCCATCATCTCTTCATCGAGCGTGGTGCGGCCGGCGGTATCGAGCAGCACCACGTCGTAGCCGCCGAGCTTGCCGGCTTCCATCGCGCGCCGCGCGATCTGGGTCGGCTGCTGCCCTTCGACGATCGGCAGGGTCGCGATGTCGAGATCGCGGCCCAGAACTGCGAGCTGCTCCATGGCGGCCGGACGGTAGACGTCGAGCGAGGCCATCAGCACCTTGCGCTTGTCGCGCTGGGTCAGGCGCCGGGCGAGCTTTGCGGTGGTGGTGGTTTTGCCGGAGCCCTGCAGGCCGACCATCATGATCGGAACCGGCGGCACCGCGTTGAGGTCGATGGTCTGGCCGTCGGCGCCGAGGGTTGAGACGAGCTCGTCATGGACGATCTTCACCACCATCTGGCCGGGGGTGACCGATTTCACGACCGTGGCGCCGATCGCCTGCTCGCGAACCTTCTCGGTGAAGGTGCGCACCACCTCCAGCGCGACGTCGGCTTCCAGCAGCGCGCGCCGCACCTCGCGCATGGCTGCATCGACGTCCTTTTCGGTCAGCGCACCGCGCCCCGTCAGACGATCGAGGATGCCACCAAGCCTTTCCGACAGATTGTCGAACAATGCCGTTGTCCTTATGTCCTGCCCGCGACATGCGGGACATGACGACCTAGATAGGCGCTTCCGCCAAAGCGGAAAGCACTGCGCCAAACACGTTCGCGCCCGAGGGCGCACAGCGCTGTCGGGCGTTGACCTCCGGCCTCTTGGACCGGGCGGTGGCTCGAAAAGAGTACACTTTCCGATGAACGGGGTGCCTTAAACCTCCGAAACGGCCAAAAGTCAAGGAAACCCGGCCCAAAATGGGGGCACGCGCCGGCGGCGGTGATCAGCCGGCCTCTTGCAGAAACAGCGTTTTTTGGCTCAATCGGGGATGAAATGAGCCGCCGCAACGCCAAGACCCATTCAAAGACCTATACCGGGCCGAAATCCGATCATTTTGACGGAGAGCGCTTCTTCGATCCCGACGGGGCGCCGCCGAGAAGCCTGCGCGAGGTGCTGCGCTGGCAATTCGGCGGCGAGCGTGAACGTTCGAAATGGCCCGATTGGGCACCGAGTCCCTTTTCGGATGTACCGCCGCCGCGGGTCGACGGCGGCAAGGTGCGTTTGTCCTTCGTTGGCCACGCGAGCTGGTTGATACAGACCGGCGGCCTGAACATCCTCGTCGATCCCGTCTGGTCGATGCGGGTCTCACCGTTCACCTGGGCCGGGCCGAAGCGCCACAATGATCCCGGGATTGCGTTTTCGGCACTGCCGCGCATCGATGCGGTGCTGGTCTCCCACGGCCATTACGACCATCTCGATGTCGCAACGCTTTCGCGGCTTGCCAGGACGTTTGCCCCGCGCTTCATCACGCCGCTCGGCAACGATCTCACCATGCAGGCGGCGGACGTTGCGATCAAAGCGGAAGGCTATGACTGGCATGACCGCGTCGAGCTCGGCCGTGGCGTTGGGGTGACCCTGGTGCCGACGCATCACTGGACGGCGCGCGGGCTGTTCGATCGCAATCGCGCGCTATGGGCGAGCTTCGTGCTGGAGACGCCGGCGGGCAAGATCTACATCGTCGGCGATTCCGGTTATGGCGAGGGCAAGCATTTCCGCCGTGTGGCCGAGGCGCATGGACCGCTGCGGCTCGCGCTCCTGCCGATCGGCGCCTACGAGCCGCGCTGGTTCATGCGCGACCAGCACATGAACCCGGCCGATGCGGTGAACGCGCTTGCCGATTGCGGCGCTGAGCAGGCGCTCGCCCATCACCACGGTACATTCCAGCTCACGGACGAGGCGATCGATGCGCCGGCGCTAGCACTCGCCGAGGCGCTGGACGCAGCGAAGATCCCGCGCGAGCGGTTTGCCGTGCTGCAGCCGGGGCAGGTGGTGGAGATTTAGCTCCGCTCTCTCACTCGTCATGGCCGGGCTCGACCCAGGCATGACGTGCCCGAAGAGAGAGCCGCTCTCCCTTGCACAGCTACTGCGCCGCCTTGATCCCCCAGGACACGGCGACAGACACCGATAGCGTCTCCTCGCCTTGCGCGATCGGTGTGGGAGCAGCCATGGCGAGCGGGGTCGCGGGCATCATCTTGGCGCGGAACACGGGCGTGGGCGCGCCTTCCTCGGCGATCGAGAGCGGCGCGCCGAGCGTCACGCCGGCGGCCTTGGCGTAGATTTCGGCCTTGCGCTTCGCATCGGCCAGCGCCTTTTCGCGGGCCTGGTCGAGTAGTTCGGACGCCTTCGACACCGTGAAATTGACATTGCCGATGTCATTGGCCCCGGCGCCGACCAAGGCATCGATCACGCTTGCGACCTTGCCGACGTCGTGCAGCTTGACGGTCACGCGATTGCTGGCGCGGTAGCCGACGATGGGCGAGGGGCCGGAGCGGTTGGGCGCATATTGCGGCTGCAGCGACAGGCGCGAGGTCTGGAAATCCTTGTCCTCGATCCCGGCTGTCTTTAGCGCCGCCAGCACTTTTGCCATCGCGGTGTTATTGGCGTCGGAAGCCTCGCGCGCGGTCTTGCCGTCGGAAGCGACGCCGGCGTCGAGCTGGGCCAGATCCGGCGGCACCGAAATCGAGGCTTCGCCGGTCACGGAGATCGCCGGCGGGAAATCCGATTGTGCCAGCGCTGGCGCAGCGAACAGCGAAGCGCAGGCGACAGTCACAGCAAATGCGAGGGCGTGTTTCATAATGCTCACTTCAGCGGCACATACACATTGATCACCAGCTTATCCTCAGCCGTCTTGATGGGATCGGTGAGATATTCCTCGATGAAGGTGTCCTTGGCCTCGAGCTTCTTCTCGTCGAGGTGATTGGTGATCGCCTCATAGGTGTTGTCCATGTTGTCGTAGGAGCCGCGATGGACGAATCTCAGCGCCCTGCCTTCCGGCGACTGGCCCATGCTCATGGCCTTCGGCAGATTCTTCGGCTCCTGGTCGACGGGGATTTCGGCAAGATAGGTGAAGCCGGTGTCGTCGGTCGATGTGTAGACGATCATGGAATTGCCTGACGGCTTGATGCCCTGCTTGTCGAGCAGCGCGGTCAACGCTTTCAGCGAATCCACCAGCGTGTCGAAGGCGGCATCCCAATTGGCACTGCCCTTGGCGACGACGACCTTTTTCGCCTCGAGCTTGATCTCCTGGCCGAATGGATCGGCGGTCTGCACGTTCGCGGCCGGCGGGTTCTGCGCGGCGGCCGGCGGGGCCGAAGGTGAAGGGGAAGCACTCGGAGCCGGCGAGGCGCTCGCGGCCGGGCTTGCCGCCGGAGCGGGGCTTGCGCTGGGAGCGGGCGAGGGACTTGCGGAAACCTCGGGCGACGGCGTCGGAGAGGGCGCCTGCGCCAGCACCTGGCCGGCCCCAAACGCCAGCGCGACCGGCGCCAACGCGACCAGGGCGAGGCGGAACTTACGGAAATTCATTCGGTATTCTCCAATACCGGCTGATGGCGCCGGCGAAGCACCGCTATCTAACACGCTGACCGGCATTTCGTCCCCTAACAGATGGGTCATCCTGCCCTGTGGCTTTTGCGGGCTGGTCAGCGCATCATCATTCGCCATATAACGCGAGCACAAATTGGATATTTTGATGAGCGCGCTTGCCAACCACGCCTTTGCCAAGATGAACGGCATCGGCAATGAGATCGTCGTCGTCGACCTGCGCGACGGCAAGGGAGCCGTGACCGCGGAGGAGGCGCGCGCGGTTGCGGCGCATGTTCCTTACGACCAGCTGATGGTGCTCTTAAGGCCGCGCCTTGACGGCACCGAAGCCTTCATCCGCATCTACAACAATGACGGTTCCGAAGCCGGCGCCTGTGGCAACGGCATGCGCTGCGTGGTCCGCCGCGTCTTCGAGGCGACCGGGCAGCATGCGGTCAGCTTCGAAACCAAGGCCGGCTTATTAAACTGCTGGCAAGGGCCGGCGCCCGATCTCTACACCGTCGACATGGGTGCACCGAGATTCGGCTGGCAGGATATTCCGCTCGCCGAGGAATTTCGCGACACCCGCTATATAGAGCTGCAGATCGGGCCGATCGATGCGCCAGTGCTGCATTCGCCCTCGGCGGTGAACATGGGCAATCCGCACGCGATCTTCTGGGTCGACGACGTCAATGCGTATGATCTAGGCCGCTTCGGGCCGCTCCTGGAAAATCATCCGATCTTTCCCGAGCGCGCCAACATCACGCTCGCCCATATCGTCGACCGCGATCACATCGCCATCCGCACCTGGGAACGCGGCGCGGGGCTCACAAAGGCCTGCGGCTCGGCGGCCTGCGCCACCGCGGTGGCTGCGGCGCGGCTGAAGCGCGCCAACCGTACTGTGGAGATCACGCTTCCCGGCGGCAGGCTCTCGATCGAATGGCGCGAGCGCGACGATCACGTGCTGATGACCGGACCTGCCACTCTCGAATATGAGGGGCAGTTCGACCCGGCACTGTTCGCCGGCGCCGCGTGAGGTGCGATGAGCGTCGAGGTCATCACCTTCGGCTGCCGCCTCAATGCCTTCGAGTCCGAGGTGATTGCGCGGGAGGCGGGAAGCGCCGGGCTTTCCGACACCGTCGTCATCAACAGCTGCGCGGTGACGAATGAAGCCGTGGCGCAGGTGCGGCAATCGATCCGCCGCGTGAGGCGCGAGCGTCCCGATGCGCGCATCGTCGTCACCGGCTGTGCGGCGCAGACGCAGACCAAAATGTTTGCCGATATGAGCGAGGTCGATCGCGTCATCGGCAATGACGACAAGTTGCGCCGTGACGCCTGGCGCGCGGCGCGGGCGGCCTTTGACGTCGCGGCTGCCGAGAAGATCGCTGTCAGCGACGTCATGGCCGTGAAGGACATGGCGCCGCACCTCGTCGACGGCTTCCAGAGCGGCTTGCCGAGGGTGTTCGTGCAGGTGCAGAACGGCTGCGATCACCGCTGCACCTTCTGCATCATTCCGTTCGGTCGCGGCAATTCGCGCTCGGTGCCGATGGGCGCGGTGGTCGATCAGGTGCGAGCGCTGGTCGAGCGGAGACACGCCGAGATCGTGCTGACCGGCGTCGATCTCACGAGCTATGGCGCCGACCTGCCGGGTGCGCCGAAACTTGGGATGCTTATCAAGCAGATCCTGCGGCATGTGCCGGAGCTGCGGCGTTTGCGGATTTCATCGATCGATTCGATCGAGGCGGATGCTGATCTGCTCGACGTCGTCGCAAATGATGAGCGGCTGATGCCGCATCTGCATCTGTCGCTGCAATCAGGCGATGATCTGATCCTGAAGCGCATGAAGCGTCGGCATCAGCGCCGGGATGCGATCAATTTTTGCGCGCAAGTGCGGCGGCTGCGCCCGGATATTGCGCTGGGCGCCGACATCATCGCGGGCTTCCCGACCGAGACGGAGGAAGCGTTCGCACGCTCGATGGACTTGGTTGAGGAATGCGGGCTGACGTTTCTGCACGTCTTTCCATATTCGCCCCGCCCGGGTACGCCGGCCGCGCGCATGCCACAGGTTTCGAGTGGTGTGATCAAGGAACGAGCGAAGCGACTGCGCGCCGTGGGCGAGGCGGCGTTGCGGCGGCGGCTGGAGTCGGAAGTCGGCAAGACAAGAGACGTGCTGATCGAAAGCGACCGGCTGGGGCGGACCGAGCAATATCTGCCGGTTGTGATTGCAAGTGAGACGCCAGGCCAAGTGCGCCGGCTTGCTATCACCGGTCACGATGATGCGCGGCTGCTAACCTAGAACTCCGTCAAGCCCGGCCATGACGGGACTCGTAGCCCTAATCCCCGTTCCATCCACACGCCTTGAGCCGCTCATGCATATGCGCAGGCGCCGGCGCCACCACGCGCACCGGTTCCTTGTTCTTTGAAATCGGAATCACAAGCTCGCGGGAATGCAGATGCAGCCGCGGCTCGCCGAAGCGCGGGCCGTTGCCGTAGATATTGTCGCCGACGATCGGCCACCCCTGGGATGTGGAATGCACGCGCAGTTGGTGGGTACGGCCGGTAACGGGTTCCATGGCAAGCCAAGCGAGGCCGTTACCGCGGCCAAGCACCTTCCAGTTCGTAACCGCCGGCTGTCCGTCGGGGTCCGGCTTCTGCCACCAGCCGCGTTCCGCATTGAGGCGGCCGAGCGGCAGCTCGATGGTGCCCTCATCCGCGCTGGGTCCACCTTCCACGATCGTCCAATAGGTCTTGGCAATTCGGCCATGCTTGAACAAAAGCCCAAGCGAGGCCGTTGCCTTGCGGTGTCGCCCCAAAACGAGGCAGCCGGAGGTGTCCTTATCCAGCCGATGGGCGAGCACCGGCGGCCGCGGCAGCCCGAAGCGCAGGGCGTCGAATGAGGCTTCCAGATTGGCGCCGCCCTTGGGCCCGCGATGCACCGGCAGGCCGGCGGGCTTGTCGATCACCAGCATCAGTCCGTCGCGGTGGAGCACGCGCGCCTGGATCTCGTCCGCCGTCAGTTCAGGAACATCGTTCAAGTGCAAGTCTTTCGTTTGTAGTCGGGAACGGCTAACACAGCCAGCACGGCGGATTTGCCATTCGCTCCATGTTCTCCACGAGGCCTCAAGCGAATGTCAAATCCACCGTACTGGCGAAAGATTCATTTTCTACGTGCCGCTTATCGATTTGAAGTTCCTGATCCGAACGAGCGGTACCAGTGCAGGAACTTCAAATCGGCGACGCTAGCATGAACGACACCACCCAAGATGCACCCAAATTGAGCTGGTGGCGGCGGCTCTCCGACGGGCTGAAGCGCACCTCATCCTCGCTTGGCACCGCGGTCGCCGACCTCGTCACCAAGCGCAGGCTCGACCGTGCGATGCTCGACGAGATCGAGGACGTGCTGCTACGCGCCGATCTCGGCACCGCGGTCGCCGCGCGCATTGCCGATGCGGTCGGCGCCGGCCGCTATGACAAGGCGATCAGTGCCGATGAGGTGAAGAACGTGGTTGCCACGGAGGTCGAGAAGGTGCTGGCGCCGGTCGCCCAGCCGCTTGTCATCGACGCGGCCAAGAAGCCGTTCGTCATCCTGGTGGTTGGCGTCAACGGCTCCGGCAAGACCACGACCATCGGCAAGCTCGCCGCAAAATTTTCGTCCGATGGCCGCAACGTGATGCTGGCGGCGGGCGACACGTTTCGTGCTGCCGCCATCGAGCAGCTCAAGGTCTGGGGCGAGCGCACCAAATCGCCGGTTGTCGCGGGCGCGCAAGGCTCGGACTCCGCAAGCCTCGCCTTCAATGCGCTGGCTACGGCGAAGGAGCAGCAGCGCGACGTCCTGTTGATCGACACCGCCGGCCGTCTGCAGAACAAGGCAGAGCTGATGAACGAGCTCGAAAAGGTCGTTCGCGTCATCCGCAAGGTCGATGCAACGGCGCCGCATGCCGTGCTGCTTGTGCTGGATGCGACCGTTGGCCAAAATGCGCTGTCGCAGGTTGAGGCATTCCATCGCACCGCCGGCGTCACCGGTCTTGTCATGACCAAGCTCGACGGCACCGCGCGCGGCGGAATCCTGGTTGCGCTGGCCGAAAAACACAAATTGCCGGTGCATTTCATCGGTGTCGGCGAGGGCGTGGACGACCTGGCGCCGTTTACGGCAAAGGATTTTGCCACGGCGATTGCGGGAATCGAGAGCTAGTTTTCCCTTGTCAGGCCCCGTGCCGGCGGGGCAAGCAGTATGCCGCGTCGGGCCAGAGGAAGAGCGGCGCGTTTCGGATACCGATCACCATTTCGCGGATGACGACCGCAAGTTTAAAGGCGCCTTATGGATAAGACTCAGCCGCATCCGCTGTTCAAGCTCGCAACCGAACTCGGTCCGCTCCTGGTGTTCTTCGCCGTCAACGCCAAATTCCATCTGTTCGTGGCTACGGCCGCCTTCATGGTCGCAATTGTCGCGGCCATGATCGCCTCCTATGCGGTGACGCGGCATGTGCCGATCATGGCGCTGGTCACAGGCCTGGTTGTGCTGGTGTTCGGCACGCTGACGCTCGTGCTGCATGACGAGACCTTCATCAAGGTCAAGCCGACCATCATCTACGGCCTGTTTGCCGCCGTGCTCGGCGGCGGGCTTCTGTTCGGTCGCTCTTTCATCGCCATCATGTTCGACCAGATGTTCAACCTGACGCCGCATGGCTGGCGCATTCTCACCGCCCGCTGGGCGCTGTTCTTTCTGGTGATGGCGGTCCTGAACGAGGTGATCTGGCGCACCCAGAGCACCGACTTCTGGGTCGCGTTCAAGGCCTTCGGCGTGATCCCGCTCACCATGGGATTTGCGATCACCCAGATGCCGCTGATCAAGCGCTATCATATCGAGCCCGTTTCGCTGGAAGCGAGCGAGGTGGAGGCGGGGGATGTGAGCAAGGGGTAGAGTCATTGATAAATGATGCGTCGAATGCCGATCCTGCAGTCTCTGTTTTCGCCGAGACACGCGCCGCATCATTGAACGGCGGAACCCGGGGCGGCGACGGCGAGCGTTTTCTCGCGGCGCAAGCGGCGGCCATTCAGCACAAGGCCGATGAAGGTGTAGCGCACGAGCAGATGATAGCTCGCCAACATCACGGGGAGAGCGACTACGAGAATGGTCGCGAACTTGATCGGCCAGGGCCAGCTGAGGGAGGACACAGCGACCTGCAATGCTATCACGATCGGCAGGTGGATCAGATAGAGCCAGTAGGATGAATCAGCGAGATAGCGCCGCGTCGGGCTGAACCCGGACATGAAGCGTAGCGCGAGGCCGATCGCCGCGAACGTCGTCGTCCAGATCGCCAGTGCGTAAGAGGCGGCGCCGGCGAGCCTGATCATGTGGATGTCGATCGGCATCTGACGCACGTCCAGGACGGCGAGCGAGGCAAGAGCGAGGCTTATCGCGATCAAGCCGATCGCTGCGATGACATGGGGCAGCCAGCGCTTCTCCAAAATCCGGAGCAAATCGATCTGGCGATGCAGGAGCCAGCCAAAGCCGAACGCGGTGCCGAAGCCGATCAGCGCCTGCAGGTTGGTGAGGAGGGAGTCGTCCGGCGTTCGCACGCCAAACCACCCCACCCATGTCGGATCGAGGCTGAAGGCGATGCCGATCGGGACCGCCAGGACCGCCGGAGCAAGCGGACTTAGCATGACCTGAGCGATCAGGCGGTCGACGAAGCTACGAAGACGGCCGCTCGGATCGAGCCATGCGATGCCGCCGCGCAGCAGCAACGTGGCCGCATAGAATTCCAGCAGCACATAGAGGAACCAGAGATGGATCAGTGGAAATTGCGGCAGCACCGGTGGCCAGGGCGGCGTGCCGGGCGGCGGACCGCCATTTGGGAAGCCCGCGGCCCAGATCACGACCATAACCATCGCTGCGAACACGATCGGCCAGGCGACCACGAGCGGCAGTGCGATCCGTTGCAACCGGTCCTTGGCGAAGCCCCAGGCGCCGCGGCGATGGAAACTCATATGTGCGAAGAAGCCCGCCATCAGAAAGAAGGTCGTCATCCGGAACACGTGGATGGCGAAGAACAGCAACGCGAGCGTCATGCTGAGATGAGTGTCCTGGATGATCCAGAACCTCTTCGGCGTCGGAACGAACGACATGGTTGCGTGCAGGACAATCCCGAGCAGCAGGGCAAAGCCCCTGACTGCGTCAAGGGCGTGCAGCCGTTCGGGAGCGGGGCCGCCGTTGATCGTTTTGGGCATCGAAGACCTCGTTGGGCGAAAATGGCACTCTGCCCAACTGCGGGATTCCTCTCTTGCCCGATCCGGAATTCGGCTAACCGATTTTTCAGTGGGACTGGCCGATTTTTAAATTGCCGTCGCTTTCCGATGCAGCGGCTTGCGATCGGGTGAGGGAGTCGCGCCGAAATTCGGTCGGCGTCATGCCGGTATCGGCCTTGAAGGCGCGATTGAATGGACCGATCGACTGGAAACCGGCATCCATCGCGATGGTCAGCACGGGAACCTCCCGTTGGGTCGGATCGGACAGCGCGGCTTTGGCATCGTCGATACGGTAGTGGTTGAGGAAAGCATTGAAGTTGCGATAGCCCAGCCCCTCGTTGATCACCTGCCGGAGCCGGTATTCCGGCAGGTCGAGGCTGGCGGCCAGGCCGCCTATGGACAGACCTTCCTGGCGGTAGATGCGCTCAACGGTCATCAGATGGTCGAGGCGGCGCAGTAAAGCTGGGGCAATCGAACCGCGACCATCTTCGTCACGATTCACGACTTGAGCTTCGCCGGTTGCCGGAGCCGGCTTCGCTTGCATCACGGGAGCGGCAGCCTTCACACCGAAAAAGCCGCAGGCGGCCAACATTGCCACTACGAACAGGCCGAGTGCGCTGGCGAAGCTGTCGGGCCCGCCCGGGCTGGCAACGGGGAGCGAGCTGAGACTCGCCCCTGCGACAAGGGCGATAAAGACGATATTGATCACGAGGATCGCGATCCGCAGCCGGCGCCGCCGGGCGATCAGATCGGCGCGCCACGTTTTGACCGTCTGTACCGCGGCGGAGATCGCCAGCACCAGGGCTACCATCGGCAAAGCTTTAGCCCCGCCGCTCGCGAGTGCCGGCCAGTTCGTCCAGCCAAGGGTCACTGCGAAACCGATGCCGACGACCGCCAGCCACAAGGCGCCATGCCAGCGCTTGAGGATGAAATCGTCATCGAACGTCATGCGCGCCCAGAGCCAGAAGACGACAGGTTGCGCGGATAGGATCGGCATCGTCCATGCCAACGATGACTTCGGAATGAACGGCGCGGTCGCGATCGCATAGACCGCGCCTCCGGCTGCCATGGCCATGCCGAGGATGATGTTTCGGTTGGTCGGTCGAAGTTGCGCCAGCACGAGCATCATCATCAGGAACAAGCCGCTCGCCGCGCCGCGCAGCCCGAGATCAAGCGCCGTGAGACCCATTGTCATTCACATTTCGAAGTTATCCGTTCGAGAACCCCAAATCTTGCAGCGTTTTGCCAAAGCTACTCTAGATTGCAAAGGCAGTCTTGAACGTGTGCTATGGTCCCGCCTTCACGGCCTTGTCGACCTGTGCCTTCACCACGCTCTCGATATTGTCAGGCGTGATCGGGCCGACCAGCTTGTAGGCGATCTTGCCGTCGCGTCCGACGATGAAGGTTTCCGGCACGCCATAGACGCCCCATTCGATCGCGGCGCGGCCGTTGCCGTCGACGCCGACCGCTGCAAACGGGTTGCCATAGCGGTCGAGGAAGCGGCGGGCGTTGTCGGGCGCGTCCTTGTAGTTGATGCCGATGAGCTGGGTGCGGGTGTCCTTGGCGATTTCGGTCAGGAGCGGTGCCTCGTCATGGCAGGGCACGCACCAGGAGGCCCAGACATTGACGATCGAGACCTTGCCCTTGAACGCCTGGGGGTCGAGGCCCGGCACCTGCGCGCCGTTATTGGCGAGGCCCGCGAGCGCCGGCAGCGCGGTCTGCGGCGCCGGATGGCCGATCAGCGCCGAGGGGATGCGCGAGGGATCGTCGTCGCCGAGCCGGAACCAGAAGATCGCCGCGAGCGCGATGAAGACGATGAGCGGGAGAGCCATCAGCCATGAGCGGCGCGGTGCAGCTGTTTCGGATGTCACCGGCTCGCTCATGCCATGTCTGTCGCGCTGCGCCCGGAGCGGCGCGACACGCCGCTTTCCTCGATCTCGCGGAGGCGCCGTCTCAAGCTGCGGTAGTCGAGCGCGATCCAACCGATCAGGAGAGCCACCACCGTTGCGGCGGCGAGGTACGAGGTCACGATGAAGGAGGTGTAAGGTCCGAGCGACATGATGAATCTACGCCGGTTGCGAGGCGGTCGCAGCCGCGCTCATATCATTGGAAGCGGCGCGGGCCTGCATCATCTGCAACGATCTCACCCGCCGCCGCAGGATCTCGTTGCGCATCGCGGCCACGTGCAGCGTGACGAACAGCAGCGTGAATGCGAGCGCCATCACAAGAAGCGGAATCAGAAACGCGCGATCGAGCGTCGGCCCGCCCATCCGGAACACCGAGGCAGGCTGATGCAGCGTATTCCACCAGTCGACCGAGAATTTGATGATCGGCAGATTGATCGCGCCGACCAGCGTGAGCACCGCTGCCGCGCGCGCCGCGCGCGCGGGATCTTCCACCGCCCGCCACAGCGTCATCAGGCCGAGATACATCAGGAAGAGAATGAGCACCGAGGTCAGCCGCGCGTCCCACTCCCAATAGGTGCCCCACATCGGCCGGCCCCACAGCGAGCCCGTTACCAGTGCGAGGAAGGTAAAGCTGGCGCCGATGGGCGCTGCGGCCTTGGCCGCGACATCGGCAAGCGGATGCCGCCACACCAGCGTGCCGAGGGCCGATGCGCTCATGACCGCCCAGACGAACATCGACAGCCACGCATTGGGCACGTGGATGAACATGATCTTGACGGTGGCGCCCTGCTGGTAGTCGTCAGGGGCGGTTGCCGACAGGTAAAGGCCGATCGCGAACAGGATTGCGGTTCCGGCCACGAGGTACGGCAACAGCCGCGCTGTCAGCGACAGGAACCTGGAGGGATTGGTGAGGTCGATCAGCGTCATGGCATCCTGTTAATGGCGGCGGCGGCCCCACGCAATCAGCATAAGGGCGCTCGGCAAGAGTTGATCGGTGTCAAGGCTCTTCATCAGTCCAATCCATGCCGGAGGCTGGCGGCGGCGGCAAACGGCCCGACCACCAGACTGACCAGCGACAACGCGCAGAGGATGGAAAACGGCGCGCCGAACGACACCGGGCCGGTGATCGCGGCTTCTGATGCCGCCACACCGAAAATAAGCACGGGAATCGACAGTGGCAGCACCAGGACGGCGAGTAACAGCCCGCCGCGGTGCAGGGTCACCGCGAGCGCCGCGCCAATCATGCCGGTGAAGGTCAGCGCCGGCGTGCCGGCAAGCAGGGTCAGCGCCACGGCCGAGGTTGCGACCATGTCGAGATTAAGCAGAAGGCCCAGCACCGGAGTCGCCACGATCAAAGGAAGCCCGGCCGCCAGCCAATGTGCCAACGCCTTGGCCGCGCAGGCGAGTTCGAGGGGCGTGCGGCCCATCACAATCAGATCAAGGGAGCCGTCTTCATGGTCGGCGGTGAACAGCCGGTCGAGCGTCAACAGGCTCGCCAGCAGCGCACCCAGCCAGAGGATTGCGGGTCCCAGCCGCGTCAGCAGCGGCAGGTCGGGGCCGAGCGCAAACGGCATCAAGACCACCACCGTGAGAAAGAACAAAACGCCAATCAGCGCCCCGCCACCAACGCGAAGGGCGATCCTGATGTCGCGGCGAATCAGGGCTGCGAGCGCGGTCATGGGAGGTTCCAGCTCGCCGCGGTTCGTTTTTGCGGACCTGTCTTGCCGCGAAGACGCTGCGTTCCCTCCCCCGCACGCAAGTCGGGCCTGTTCGACTTGCGCGATTCATGATGCGCAACCGGGGTAGACCCCGGTTGCGTGGGGGAGGGAACGGAAAGAGCGGTGTGCGGAGCGGTATGGACTCGCGGGGTCATTTCGCGCCTCCGATTCGCAATTCCTTTGAGGCGAGCCCCAACGGGCTGTGGGTGGCCGCCACGATCAGGCCGCCGCTCGCAAGATGGTCGCGCATCAGGCCGGCGACCATGTCCTGGCCGGTGACGTCCAGTGCCGTGGTCGGTTCGTCCAGCAGCCAGACCGGGCGCCGCACCGCGAGCAGGCGGGCGAGCGAGAGGCGGCGGCGCTGGCCAGCGGAGAGATAGGCGGCGGGGAGATGCGCGGCATGGGCAAGCCCCACCGCGTCCAGGCTGAGGACCGGGTCGGACGATTTGCCGCCGAGAAAATCCCGCCAGAATTGCAGGTTTTCGTTCACGCTCAGCGCCGGCTTCAGCGCGTCGCGATGGCCGACATAATGGGCCTGCTCGGGCAGCGTCAGCTCGGCATCGCCGCCTTGAAGCGCGAGCGATCCTTCTGCCGGCACCAACAGGCCCGCGATCAGCCGCAAGAGCGAGGTCTTGCCCGAGCCGTTGGGACCGGTGACAGCCAACAGCTCGCCTGCTTCCGCCGCAAAAGTCAGGGCCGAAAACACCTCGCGGCCGCCGCGCACGCATTTCAGGCCGCTTGCCAATAGCCGCATGGATTCTCGTTCCGTGCCCTCTGATTGCTTCACCGATCGCCGTACTGATGACCTACCGATGCCCTGCCGATTCCTGGGGGTAGCGCAGCAGAATTTATGGCTGCCAAGCGCTTATCGGATGATTGATGCTGTGGCGGTGATGTTAGAAAACTTCTATAAGCCGGAACTTGACGCAGCACACAACCATAGTGCGCCACCAGGCCAGGCCCTCGGCTTGCGGTGTTATCATACCCGAAAACCGGGTAAAACTGACAATTGGGATTTCCTCGCATGACCTCTCTCGACAGCTTCAAATGCCAGAAGACCCTCAAGGTCGGCAGCAAGACCTATGTGTACTACAGCCTACCCGCTGCGGAGAAAAACGGTCTCACAGGAATTTCCAAGCTGCCCTATTCGATGAAGGTGCTCTTGGAGAACCTGCTGCGCAATGAGGACGGCCGCTCCGTCAAGAAAGAGGACATCCAGGCGATCGCGAAATGGGCGCGCAAGCGCAAGCTCGAGCATGAGATCGCGTTCCGTCCGGCCCGCGTTCTGATGCAGGATTTCACCGGCGTGCCGGCAGTCGTCGATCTCGCCGCCATGCGCAACGCCATGCAGAGCCTCGGCGGCGATGCCGAGAAGATCAATCCGCTGGTGCCGGTCGATCTCGTCATCGACCACTCGGTGATCGTGAACTTCTTCGGCGACAACAAGGCTTTTGCGAAGAACGTCACCGAGGAATACAAGCAGAACCAGGAGCGCTACGAGTTCCTGAAGTGGGGCCAGAAGGCGTTCTCGAACTTTTCGGTGGTGCCGCCCGGCACCGGCATCTGCCACCAGGTCAATCTCGAATATCTCGCCCAGACCGTGTGGACCAAGAAAGCGAAGATGACGGTCGGCAAGAAGACCGGCACCTTCGAGGTCGCTTACCCGGATTCGCTCGTCGGCACCGACTCGCACACCACCATGGTCAACGGCCTTGCTGTGCTCGGCTGGGGCGTCGGCGGCATCGAGGCGGAAGCCTGCATGCTCGGCCAGCCGCTGTCCATGCTGCTGCCCGACGTCGTCGGCTTCAAGCTGAAGGGCCAGCTGAAGGAAGGCGTCACCGCGACCGATCTCGTGCTCACCGTCACGCAGATGCTGCGCAAGCAGGGCGTGGTCGGCAAGTTCGTCGAATTCTTCGGCCCGGGCCTCGACTATCTCTCGGTCGCGGACAAGGCGACCATCGGCAACATGGCGCCCGAATATGGCGCGACCTGCGGCTTCTTCCCGGTCGATACCGCGACCATCGATTACCTGAAGACGTCGGGCCGCAAGTCGGATCGCGTGGCTCTCGTTGTGGCCTATGCCAAAGCGCAGGGGTTGTTCCGCATGGCGAAGTCGACCGATCCGGTGTTCACCGAGACGCTCACGCTCGATCTCGGCAGTGTCGTGCCGTCGATGGCCGGTCCGAAGCGTCCCGAAGGCCGCGTCGCGCTGCCGTCAGTGTCGGAGGGCTTTGCCGGCGCGATGGCGAGCGAATACAAGAAGGCGGCCGATGCCGAGCATCGCTATGCAGTCGAAGGTCGCAACTTCGAGCTCGGACATGGCGACGTGGTGATTGCGGCGATCACTTCCTGCACCAACACCTCCAATCCAAGCGTGTTGATCGGCGCGGGTCTGCTCGCGCGCAAAGCCGCCGCCAAGGGCCTGAAGGCAAAGCCGTGGGTGAAGACTTCGTTGGCGCCGGGCAGCCAGGTGGTTGCGGAATATCTTGCCAATTCCGGGCTGCAGGCCGATCTCGACAAGGTCGGCTTCAACCTGGTTGGCTTCGGTTGCACGACCTGCATCGGCAATTCCGGTCCGCTGCCTGAAGAGATTTCCAAGTCCATCAACGACAACGGCATCGTCGCGGCCGCCGTGCTCTCCGGCAACCGCAACTTCGAAGGCCGAGTGTCTCCCGACGTGCAGGCGAACTATCTCGCCTCGCCCCCGCTGGTGGTGGCTCATGCGCTTGCCGGCACCGTGACGAAGAATCTCGCCACCGAGCCGCTCGGCGAAGGCAAGGACGGCAAGCCGGTGTACCTGAAGGACATCTGGCCGACCGCGAAGGAGATCAACGCGTTGGTGAAGAAGTACGTCACCGCGCCGATCTTCAAGAAGAAATATGCCGACGTGTTCAAGGGCGACACCAACTGGCGCAAGATCAAGACCACCGACAGCGAGACCTATCGCTGGAACATGAGCTCGACCTATGTGCAGAACCCGCCCTACTTCGAAGGCATGAAGAAGGAGCCGGAGCCGACCACCGACATCGTCGATGCGCGGATCCTTGCGATGTTCGGCGACAAGATTACCACCGATCACATCTCGCCGGCCGGCTCGATCAAGCTCACCTCTCCGGCAGGCAAATTCCTGAGCGACCACCAGGTGCGGCCTGCCGACTTCAACCAGTACGGCACGCGGCGTGGCAATCACGAAGTGATGATGCGCGGCACCTTTGCCAACATCCGCATCAAGAACTTCATGCTCAAGGGCGCCGACGGCAACATCCCCGAAGGCGGCAACACCAAGCACTGGCCCGACGGCGAGCAGATGTCGATTTACGACGCCGCGATGAAGTACCAGGCCGAGGGCGTGCCGCTCGTGGTGTTTGCCGGTGCCGAATACGGTAACGGCTCCTCGCGCGACTGGGCCGCGAAGGGCACGCGCCTGCTCGGCGTTCGTGCGGTGATCTGTCAGAGCTTCGAGCGCATCCACCGCTCGAATCTCGTCGGTATGGGCGTGCTGCCGTTAACCTTCGAGGAAGGGACTTCGTGGCAGTCAATTGGGCTGAAAGGCGACGAGAAGGTGACGATTCGCGGCCTGCAGGACGATTTGAAGCCGCGCCAGAAACTGACCGCGGAGATCGTTTCCAGCGATGGCGCGCTGCAGCGCGTGCCTCTGCTGTGCCGCATCGATACGCTGGATGAGCTGGATTACTATCGAAACGGCGGCATTCTCCACTATGTGCTGCGGAAACTGGCCGCTTGATCCGACTGTGATCGGTGGCTCACCGCGAAGTGAGTAGCGGGCACCTGGGAGGCGGCCTAAGAGATAGGCCGCCTTTTTGGCGTTCGAGCATGGTCCGGACCCGAAGGAGCGCACTGGCGCCAAAGCGGGAACGGATTTTGCCCCAGTGCAAGCGCGAAGGCTTGCACGAACAGAGGTGCGTACGAACAGATGCGCACAGAGAGTTAGCCGGCGCGATACCGCGCTGAGAAACGGGTGTGGTGATGCGGGTGCGTGGTTGGCAATGACAGCGATGATAGCCCATAGTTCTTTCTCGCGTTGGTCAGGCGCTTTGGGAATCTTTGCGATCATCGCCATCATACGGCCGGCCCACGCCGATCCGCGTGCGGTGGTCGAGCTCTTCACCTCGCAAGGCTGCTCGTCATGCCCGCCCGCGGACAAGATCATCGGCGAGCTCGCCAAGGACCCCGACGTCATCGCGCTGAGCATGCCGATCGATTATTGGGACTATCTCGGATGGAAGGACACGCTGGCGGATGCGCGCTTCTCGGCGCGGCAGAAGGCCTATTCCAGGATGCGCGGCGATCGCGACGTCTACACGCCGCAGGCGATCGTCAACGGCTCGGCTCAGGCGATCGGCAGCGACCGCGCCAGCATCGAGCGGGCCATCCACGATACCGGGAAGAGCGGCGTGATGTCGGTGCCGGTGTCGATGACGCTCGCCGGCAAGGAGATCAATGTCTCGGTTGCCGCGACCAAGGTCCCCGGCGTGACGCACGGCGAGGTGTGGATTTGCGCGATCTCGAAAGCCGTGCCGATCTCAATCGCGCGTGGCGAAAATCGCGGACAGGAGATCACCTACCATAATGTGGTGCGCAACCTTCTGAAGGTCGGTGATTGGAACGGTGCTCCCGCGAGCTGGAGCGTGCCGGTCGAGGACCTCATGCGCGAGGGCGTCGATGGCGCCGTGGTCTATGTGCAGGATGGTGGCAGTGATAGGCCAGGGCCGATGCTGGGCGCGGCGTTTGAACCGCTGACTACCGCCTACAGCTCGCTGCGCTGATATCGCCAACGATTTTGATCGAATGAGCTAGCGCCTCTTGGTGTCGCACTTTAGCGCGCCGCATCCAATGTGGAGCCGTCATCTTTCGAGGCCTCCGCGGAACCCGTCATCGGGCCGCGCGTTGCGCAGACCCGCAGGCTCCGGCACCCGAGGATGGCGGTTCGACAGCTTCGCGCTCGCAGTTCAAGGGAAACAAAAGTAGTGCCCAGAAACAAAAAGGACCAACCTTCGTTGGCCCAGTCTGGCGTACTTGCTGCGTCAGGCCCGATCCCGACAATCCCGGGGGGCTGGGGGCTGAGGAATCCGGAACCGAAAGGACCGGGCCAACGCAGTAGCTTGTTATCGCTAGATAGGACGGCATGCGCTGGGCGGAAGTGGGGCGGCATTATGATTCCGCTAACGATCCCGTGACGCATTTTGTCCGCGCAACGCCGGACAATTCGCCGCGTTTATCGGCCGACTATTCGCAAACCGCCTCTTGCGGCGTTCCCCGGTTGGCGCAATCATGTCAGGGTGATGACAGGAGGCGCTCGATGAGTCTGACGTCGGAGGATGCCGATCCAAGCGCAAGTTACGCAGCGGCCCGCGGCGCCGTTGCGAATCCCGGTGGGAGTCCGACGGCAGGTCCCTTGCCGAATCGGGTGACATTCAATCGCTACGAGCTCAATCGTATCTTGAACCTCTACGGCCGCATGGTCGCCGATGGTGAATGGCGCGACTATGCCATCGACTTCCTGAAGGACCGCGCGGTGTTCTCGGTGTTCCGCCGCTACTCCGAAGTGCCAATCTATCGGATCGAGAAAGACCCGCGGCTGCGCAACAAGCAGGGCATGTACAGTGTGATTTCGGCCACCGGCCTGATCCTGCGCCGCGGCCACGATCTCGACCGCGTACTGCTCGTGATCGATCGCAAACTCGCGCTGGTGTAGCCACGCGCTCCCGTCATTCCGGACAAACGCGCAGCGCTTGATCCGGAATCCAGAGGTTGTTTGAGACACGGTGCGAGATTTCGGGTTCGCGCGCGCCCCGGAATGACGACGCAAGCCTACTCCGCGGGCACCGTGCTCGCGCCCTCACCGAGCGAACGCTGCATCATCACGGTGTCGAGCCAGCGGCCGAATTTGAAGCCGACATTGGGGTGGGTTCCGATCAGCGTGAATCCGGTCTTGGTGTGCACACCGATCGATCCGGCATTGGCGGAATCGCCGATCACCGCGATCATCTGCCGGTAACCGCGCGCCTCGCATTCGAGGATCAGCCGCTGCAGCAGTTGCAGGCCGATGCCGCGCCGGTGGATCGAAGGCCTCAGATAGATCGAGTTCTCCACCGTGAAGCGATAGGCCGGCCGCGGCCGGTAGGCCCCGGCATAGGCGTAGCCGACCGCGTGTCCGTCGATGGTGGCAACAAAATAGGGGAAGCCGCCGTCGATCAGCACGCGATAGCGGCGCGTCATCTCGGCGAGGTCCGGCGGGACAAGCTCGAAGGTCGCGGTGCCATGGAGCACCGCATGCTCGTAGATTTCGGCAATGGCATGAAGGTCGGCTTCTTCGGCCACGCGGATATCGAATGAGGACATGCCGCGAAGATAGCAGCCGAGCGCGCCCGATCAACTTTCTTTCGTCATGGCCGGGCCTGTCCCCCGCCATCCACCTCGGGCCACGTGTGAGGAGAGACGTGGATGCCCGGGACAAGCCTGGTCAAGCCCGGGCATGACGGCGGAGTGAAGGGTCGCCGCAAAACCAAAGCCCCGGCCGTTGAGGCCGGGGCTCGATGTTTCTCCGCTTGTTCGATCGGATCAGTTGTCGCGCTGTCCTAGCAGCTGCAACAGCAGCGTGAACAGGTTGATGAAGTTCAAATACAGCGACAGCGCACCGATGATCGAGGCGCGCTCGGCCACGTCGCCGCCGGCCGAGGCGTAGCCGTAGATGTAGTCGTTCTTCAGCCGCTGGGTATCCCAGGCGGTGAGGCCCGCGAACACCAGGACGCCGACCACCGAGACCAGGAACTGCAGCGCGGAGCTCGCGATGAACAGGTTGACCAGGCTCGCGATCACGATGCCGATCAGGCCCATGAACAGGAACGAGCCGAACCCGGTCAGGTCACGCCGCGTGGTGTAGCCGTAGAGGCTGAGCGCACCGAAGGTCGCAGCCGTGATGAAGAACACCCGCACGATCGAGGTGTGGGTGTACACCAGGAAGATCGACGACAGCGATACGCCCATCAGCGCCGAGAACACCCAGAACAGGAGCTGGGCGGTCGAGGGAGCGAGGCGATTGATGCCGGCCGAGAGCGCGAACACCATGGCGAGCGGCGCCAGGATGAACAGCCACTTCAGCGGGCTCACGAACATCGCATAGCCGAACGGGGTCAGAAACGCGCTGCCGATCTTGGCGGCCGCGCCGGAGGGATCGCTGGTCACGGCGGCCATGTAGACGCCGAGCGCGGCAAGGCCGGTGATGGCCAGGCCAATGCTCATGTAGTTGTAGATGCGCAGCATGTAGGCGCGCAGTCCGGCGTCGACGGTCGCGGCGTCGACGCGCCCTGCGGCCCGGCCGAACGGAGAAGAGTAGTTTCGGTCTAGATCCGACATGGTCGAATTCCCGTTTGTTGTTTCGGCGGAGCGCAAGGGCTGCGTCGCCGATGAAAACCTATCTCAGATGGCGCGGATTGCGGACATTAATTTTGTGTCATCAAGTCCCGGTCACCAAGCCACCTGACCCAGGGGTTAGATGGGAAACTAGCATATCCGCCGCAACCTTCCACGCGCGGCCGAATGTCGCTTCCGGGCCCTCAGAAGCTGCGGCAAAAGGGCTCAATCCTGCCGCGCCGCGGCAGGGGCAGCTGCGCCACTGCCGGTCCAATCCTTATGGGATTTCTAAAGGTTGCGGAGCACCGAAGCCGGCTTTTGGTTCAGGGCCAGAAGCGTGCCGACAAGCCCGAGCCCAACCGTCACGAGCAGGGCGGCGACAACCACAAGGGCGGCGCTGCCGGTCTGCCAGACGAAGCTTAGGGTCATCAGGCGCGTGACGATCAGATAGGCCGCAACCGAACCTGCAAAGACACCGAACACGGCCGTCGCAAGCCCGATCAGGAGATATTCCAGCGCATAGGCCCCGAGCAACCGCAGCCGGGTGGCGCCCAGGGTTTTCAGGATGACGGCATCATAGACCCGGTGCCGATGGCCGGCGGCCAGCGCCCCGCCCAAGACCAGGATGGCCGAGATCAGGGTCACGGAGCTGGCGCCGCGGATCGCGAGCGTCAGGTTCGAGACCACCGAGCCGATCGTCTCCATCACCTCGCGCACGCGGACGCTGGTCACCATCGGAAATGCATCCGCCACCTGGCGGATGATGCGGCCATCGCTTCCCGGATCGGGATGAGTCTCGGTCAGCGTCGCGATATGGCTATGCGGCGCGCCCTTGAAGGCATTGGGCGAGTACACGAGCACAAAATTGATGCCGAGGCCCTGCCAGTCGATGTTGCGCATATTGCCGATATGGGCGTGGATATCGCGCCCCAGCACATTCACCACGATCTCGTCGCCGAGCTTCAGTTTCAGCCCGTCGGCGATCTTCTTCTCGATCGAGACCAGCGGCGGCCCGCTGTAGTCGGCGTTCCACCACTGACCCTCGACGATCTTGGAACCCTTGGGGATCTCGCTGGTATAGGTCAGGCCGCGGTCGCTCTGTAGCACCCATTCGGCATCGGGGGTGGGATCGAGGTCTTCCGCCTTGACGCCGCGCGCTGAGACGATGCGCCCGCGCAGCATCGGCACGTCCTCGACCGTCGATTGCGGCTCGATCTTTTGCAGGAAGCCGTTGAAGCGGTCGGCGTCGGCGGAGGGAATGTCTATGAAGAAGAAGGACGGCGCGCGATCCGGCAGCGAGGCCAGGAACTGCCGACGCAGATTGCCGTCGATCTGGGTGATGGTGACGAGCACCGCAAGCCCGAGCCCCAGCGACAGCACCACCGAAGGCGTCAGCGCGCCGGGCCGGTAGATGTTGGAGATCGCAAGCCGCAGCATGGGAAAGCGCGTCCGCGGCAGGCGCGCGGCGAGCGCCATCACGCCGGCAGCAATGCCGCGCAGCACCGCGAAGACGATCACCGAGGCGATCACAAACACCGCGGCGATCCGCTTGTCATAGGCAAGGCCGATCACGACCGCGACCAGGGCCGCAACCACCAGCGCCATCAGCGCGAGATAGCGCCAGCGCGGGCGGTGCCATTCCGCTCTGACCGCCTCGCGGAACAGCGCCGCGACAGGGACATCGTGCACGCGGCCCAGCGGCCACAGGCCGAAAGCGAGTGCGGTCAGGAGGCCATAGACGTACGACAGCGCGAGTTCGTCAGCGTGCAGCGCCGGCACCACCGGCAAGGGCAGGAGCTTGCCGAACAGTCCGACGATGACGAAGGGCAATGCTGCGCCGGCAGCGAGTCCGATCACTGCCCCCAGGCTTGCCAGCACCATCACCTGCGCGAGATAGATCGCAAAGACATCGCGCCCCGTGGCGCCCAGCGCCTTCAGGGCGGCGATCACCTCGACGCGCCGATCGACGTGGCTCTTCACGGCGTTCGCGACGCCGACGCCCCCGACCAATAGCGCGGCAAGGCCGACAAGTGTGAGAAACTGGGTGAAACGGCCGATGGTGCGCTCGAGCTGCGGCGAGGCATTGGAGCGGCTGCGCACCTCCCATCCGGCTTCGGGGGCGGCCGTGTGCGCATCCTCGATCAGCGATGCGACCGCACGATCGCTGGCCGCATTGTCCGGCAGCTTCACGCGATAAATCCAGCGTACCAGGCTGCCCGGTTGCACCAGACCGGTGGCGCGCAAGGCATCCAGGCTGACGAGAAAACGCGGGCCGAAGCCGAGGCCGCCAGCGAGCTTGTCCGGCTCGGCGTCCACAGCGCTGCGAATCTGGAAGGTGGCATCGCCGATCGTGACCTTGTCGCCGATCTTCAGATCAAGCCGGGCGAGCAGCGTCGGATCGGCGGCCGCACCGAACGCGCCGTCGCGCTGAGCGAGCAGCTCAGCCATTGGCAGATCGGGCGCGAGCGTCAGCGCGCCCAGCATCGGATAGAGGCCATCGACAGCCTTCATCTCGACCAGCGCGAGCTTGCCGTCAGCCTTCTTCGCCATGCCGCGCAAGGTCGCCGCTGCCGACACCTCGCCGCGCGAGCGCAGGAAGGCGAGCTCGGCGGGCTTCACCTCGCGCTGAAACAGTACGAACGCAACATCGCCGCCGAGCAAGGTCCGGCCCTCATGCGCGAGGCCCTCGGAGAGGCTCGCGGCGACCGAGCCGACGCCGGCGATTGCGAACACGCCGAGCGCGATGCAGGCGATGAAGACGTAGAAGCCGCGCAAGCCTCCGCGCAATTCGCGCATGGCATAGCGCAGCGAGAGCGCAGCCATGCGGCTGCCGCCAAGAGAGTGGTCATGCGAGCCCTCGAGAGGGCGCTCAAGAGGTTCGGCCGCGATGCTGGTCATGAGACGGCTTTGCGCTCGCTGCTCGAATCGATACGTCCCGAGCGCAGCCGCACCACGCGGTCGCAGCGCTCGGCCAGCGAATGATCGTGGGTGACCAGCACCAGCGTCATGCCGCGCTCGGCGTGTTTGCCGAAGATCAGGTCGATGATCTGCTTGCCGGTCGTCTCATCGAGATTGCCGGTCGGCTCGTCCGCGACCAGGATTGCAGGGTCAGGGGCTAGCGCACGTGCCAATGCCACGCGCTGCTGTTCACCGCCGGAGAGCTGGCTCGGATAGTGATGCAGCCGGTCGCCGAGGCCGACGGAAGCCAGTTCCTGCGCGGCGCGCTTGGCGGCATCCGCTGTGCCGGCCAGTTCGAGAGGGACGGCGACATTCTCAAGCGCCGTCATGGTCGGGATCAAATGAAACGACTGGAAGACGATGCCGACCTGACGGCCGCGAAAGCGCGCCAGCGCGTCCTCGTCGAGGGCATTGAAAGGCGTGCCGTTGACCACCACCTCTCCGCTGTCAGGACGTTCCAGCCCGGCCATCACCATCAGCAGCGTGGATTTTCCGGAGCCCGACGGCCCAATCAGGCCGAGCGCCTCGCCCGAGGCCACGCGCAGACTTATATCCTTCAAAATGTGGACGCGCGCTGCGCCAGTGCCGAGCGAGAGGTTGACTTTGGAGATGGAAATGGTGTCCGGCGCAAGGCCGGACAATTGTGAGGGTTCGATGCGACTGTCCATGGCTCGGTCATATGTCACTTCATCCGCTCGGGTCGAGAGGCGGCGGCTGAACTTCATGCACATAGTCGTGTTGATGGTCGCGATGATGACGGCCTGGCCCACCTTTTCGCAGCCAGCGCCGGGCGGTGAAGCCAATCCAATCAAAATCGTCATTTTAGGCGATTCCTTGAGCGCCGGCCTCGGCCTTCCCGGCCCGGCCGCGTTCCCGGCCCGGCTGCAAAAGGCCTTGAACGACAAGGGCCTGGATGTCGAGATCAGCAATGCGGGGGTATCAGGAGATACCGCGTCTGGCGGGCGCGATCGGCTCGACTGGTCGGTGCCGGAGGGAACCGAGGGCGTCATCGTCGAACTCGGCGCCAACGACGCACTCCGTGGAATCGATCCCAAGATCACGCGTGACGCGCTCTCCGATATCGTGAGCCGTTTGAAGGCGCGCGGCATTGCGGTGATGTTGTGCGGAATGCTGGCGCCGCCGAATTACGGCAGCGACTATGCGTCGCAGTTCAACGCGATCTATCCGGACCTCGCCAAATCCTTTGGCCTGACCCTCTATCCGTTCTTCCTCGACGGCGTGGCCGCCGACGCAAAGCTCAACCAGTCGGACGGGATGCATCCGACCGCGGAAGGCGTCGACATCATCGTCAACAAGATCTTGCCTACGGTGCAGGCATTTGTCGGCACGATCGGTGGGCAACGCCGTTGAAATTCAGGCAGGTTCGAGCTTGGCCCTAAGGGTTTCTACGGACTTACCCGTTCGTTAACCAGGGATGCTTCGCAGAGTCATATAACTACGGTACAAATTCCTCATCGGTGATTCGCCGCCGGGATTTGTGGTCAGGTTTGGTCCAAATCTGGGTCTTTCCAAGTCTGGGCCTTTTCAAGTCTGGGCCTTTTCAAGTCTGGGTCTTTGACTTGGACCTTGGATCAAACCTCAAGCATCGGGAGTCCTGACGATGCCGCGTTTGTTTACTGGACTGGAGATCCCGCCAGACGTCT